>Ga0307487_1000683_pt1 | contig 25773 bp, 17 predicted proteins | sample CBIW12metaG_FD_203665 | JGI IMG/M metagenome (GOLD analysis project Ga0307487, IMG submission 203665) | Sea-ice brine microbial communities from Beaufort Sea near Barrow, Alaska, United States - CBIW 1.2 | ecosystem: Environmental > Aquatic > Marine > Coastal | place: USA: Alaska | collected... | reverse complement strand
TATTACCAGTTGCATATAGATGCTTTTAAAAAACCCAAATCGCTTTCGGTACTCAATGAAATTTTCAATTAATGCGATCTATTTTTTTAGTTGCTTCCTTCTTTTTTTTATTCAATAGCCTTCAAGCGCAGGAAATAACAGTTTTATTAAGGGAATTGGGTACGCCTTTATTGAACGTGACAATTTTCAACGAAAACAAATCAAAAAGTGTTTTGACCAATTTTGACGGCAAGGCCGAAATTTCAAAATTCGGGATGAACGAAATTCTTGTTTTCAAGCACGTTTCACATTTGGAATATAAAACTACCAAGGCTGAGATTCAGTTAAAAAATAATAGGGTTTATTTAGATCAGGACGAAAACATGCTTCAGGAAGTAGGGCTTTCTGTCGCTAAATTTGCCAAAAAAAAACAGGATATTCCTCAACAAATCGTGAGTATTTCTTCTGAAGAAATTCGGTTTTCAAATGCTCAAACCTCGGCCGATTTACTGGAGAGTTCCGGCCAAGTATTTGTTCAAAAAAGTCAATTAGGCGGTGGAAGCCCGATGATTCGCGGTTTTTCTACCAACCGGCTTTTAATTACGGTGGATGGCGTGAGAATGAATACCGCTATTTTTAGAAGCGGAAACCTTCAAAATGTAATTTCCATAGATCCTTTCGCAGTGGGGCAGGCTGAAGTTATTCTTGGCCCGGGATCAGTAGTTTACGGAAGTGATGCCATAGGCGGCGTAATGAATTTCTATACATTAAAACCTCGATTTTCCATGAAAAGAGAAACCAGCTTTTCAGGAAATGCGGTTATCAGATATGCTACCGCAAATAATGAAAAAACCGTTCATGCCGAGTTTAATGAAGGTCTAAGAAATTGGTCGTTTTTAAGCAGTATCACCTATTCGGATTTTGGGGATTTAAAGATGGGAAGCCACGGTCCCAAAGAATATCTAAGGGAAGAATATGCGGTAAGAAGAGATGGGGAAGATATAGTAATTGACAATCCTGATTCAAAAGTCCAAGTTCCAACAGGTTACGATCAAATAAACCTGCTTCAAAAAATCGCCTATATGGCAGATTATAACTGGGTTTTTAACCTGGGAATTTATTATTCCACAACTTCAGACTTTCCACGTTATGACAGGCTGCATCAAAAAAGGGGCGGACAATTGCGCTCTGCAGAATGGTATTACGGGCCGCAAACCTGGTTTTCAGGAAATTTTCAAATAGATAAAACCGGGAACGGAAAACTTTATGATAAGGCCCAATTTACCGGGGCTTATCAGTATTTCGAAGAAAGTCGGAACAACAGGGATTTTGGGAAAGATATCCTATATAATTCCGAAGAAAATGTAGATGCTTATTCTGCCAATTTTGATTTTGAAAAAGATTTTGAGAAAAACAAATTGTTTTACGGGCTGGAATATGTTTTAAACAATGTGTTTTCGGAAGCAAAACAAACTGATATTAGCAATAACTCTTCCTATCCCGATGCTTCAAGATATCCTGATGGTTCTTCCTGGCAATCTTTGGCGGCTTATTCAAGTTTCCAATGGCGCATTAACCCGGAGCTTGTCTTGCAAACCGGGGCACGTTATAACCATATTTTTCTAATAGCCGATTTTGATAATTTAATTTTCGATTTTCCATTCGAAAACGCCGATCTAAGTACAGGTGCATTAACGGGAAGCACCGGTTTAAGCTGGCAACCGGTAGAATCAATCGTCTGGAAACTCAATTTATCTACCGCCTTCCGGGCTCCTAATATAGACGATGTGGGGAAAATATTTGACTCTGAGCCGGGTTCGGTAGTTGTTCCAAATCCAGATTTAAAACCTGAATATGCCTATAACGCTGAAGCTGGAGTGAACTGGAAAATCACGGAATCTGTCAGGATCGACCTGGTTAGCTTTTATACCCACTTGGACAATGCCCTGGTGAGGCGTGATTTCGATATAAATGGGGTTTCAACTATAGAATATCAAGGGGATTCAAGTAAAGTGCAGGCAATACAAAATGCTGCCAATGCTTATGTTTATGGTTTTGAAGGGGGGATTGAAGTAAAATTTACCACCAACCTCAGGTTGAACTCACATTTGACAATTACCCAGGGAAAGGAAGAACAGGATGATGGCAGCTTGGCTCCGTTAAGGCACGCGGCACCCTTATTTGGTAATGCTCATCTGGTTTGGAAAGATAGAAAACTCACGATAGATTTATTTGGAGAGTATAACGGGCAATTCGATTTTGAGGATTTAGCACCTTCGGAACAGGGAAAAGCCTATTTATATGCGATAGATCAAAACGGAAATCCATATTCCCCTTCTTGGTACACCATCAATTTAACCGGGAAATACGAGATCAGCGATAATTTGCAGGCAACAGCTTCCCTTGAAAATATCACAGACCAACGTTACCGCACCTATTCTTCAGGAATTTCCGCCGCCGGCAGGAATTTGATTTTAGCGGTTAATTACAGTTTTTAGATTACCGATACAAACTTCACAACAAATCTAACCGATCTTTAAGACCTGTTAGGTTTAAGTTAGGTATCATTTAACTTTTTCCACTTATAAAACCTTCTCTTTTCTCAAAAATGATTATTTTCGCACCTCATAAGAAATTTTGATAAAATGAGCACAAAGTTCCCTGAATATAAAGGACTTGACTTACCAAAAGTAGCTGAGGAAATCTTAGCCTATTGGGAAGAGAATGATATTTTTGAAAAGAGCATAACTATAAGGGAAGGAAACGAGCCATTTGTGTTTTTTGAAGGCCCTCCGTCTGCAAACGGTTTGCCGGGAATTCACCATGTGATGGCGCGCACAATTAAAGATCTCTTTTGCAGGTATAAAACCCAAAAAGGTTTTCAGGTAAAACGCAAAGCCGGTTGGGATACCCACGGGCTTCCAATAGAACTTGGAGTTGAAAAAGAACTGGGAATCACCAAGGAGGATATCGGCAAAAAAATAAGCGTTGAAGATTATAATCAGGCGTGTAAAAACGCGGTTATGCGCTATACCGATGTTTGGAACGAGCTTACCGAAAAAATGGGCTACTGGGTAGATATGGAAAATCCATACATCACCTACAAGTCCAAATATATGGAAACCGTATGGTGGCTGCTTTCTGAAATATATAAAAAGGGCCTCATCTATAAAGGATATACAATTCAGCCTTACTCGCCAAAAGCGGGAACAGGATTGAGTTCGCACGAATTAAACCAACCCGGAACCTATCAGGATGTCACCGATACTTCAGCAACGGCAATGTTTAAAATAATTTCAGCACAAGCTTATCCACAAGGAGAAGGAATTAAAGTTTCTCATCTTTCAGATGAATTGGCCGGAGCATTTCTTATCGCCTGGACAACCACTCCCTGGACCTTGCCCTCAAACACGGCATTAACAGTTGGGCCAAAAATAGAATACGTTCTGGTTTCAACGTATAACCTTTACACCTTTGAGCCAATAAAAGTTATTTTGGCCAAAAACCTTGTAGAGAAACAGTTTGATAAAAAATTCAAAAAAGTTGATAATAAGGAAGGTTTAGAAGGCTTTAAAGAAGGAGACAAAATTCCTTATTTCATTGAAAGATCCTTCTTGGGAAAAGATTTGGTGGAATTGCGTTATGAGCAGTTAATGCCATTTGCGCTTCCCTACCAAAATCCCGAAAATGCCTTCCGCGTAATCGCCGGGGATTTTGTGACTACCGAGGATGGAACCGGAATTGTACATACCGCCCCCACCTTTGGTGCCGATGATGCCATGGTTGCAAAACAAGCCGTGCCGGAGATTCCGCCAATGTTGATGAAAGATGAAAACGACAATCTTGTTCCGCTTGTCAATCTGCAGGGAAAGTTCAGAAAGGAAATGGGCGAATATGCAGGGAAATATGTTAAAAATGAATATTATGAAGATGGCGAAGCACCGGAAAGATCTGTAGATGTAGAGATCGCTATTCAATTAAAAGAAGAAAACCGGGCTTTCAAGGTTGAAAAATACGTACACAGCTACCCCCATTGCTGGAGAACCGATAAGCCTATTTTATATTATCCGATGGATTCCTGGTTTATTAAAGTGACCGAGGTAAAAGACCGGATGCACGAACTTAATAAGGGAATTAACTGGAAACCGAAAGCTACCGGGGAAGGCCGCTTTGGAAACTGGCTGGCAAATGCCAACGACTGGAACCTTTCCAGGAGCCGGTATTGGGGAATTCCGTTGCCTATCTGGAGAACCGAAGACGGGAAAGAAGAAATTTTCATTGGTTCAATTGAAGAATTGAAGGTTGAAATGGAGAAGGCTGTTGAGGCAGGGCTGATGGAGAAAGATATTTTTATCGATTTTGAGATTGGTGATATGACTGAAGAAAACTACGAAAAAGTAGATCTTCATAAAAATATTGTAGATAAGGTTACCCTTGTTTCAGCTTCGGGGAAACCCATGAAACGTGAAGCCGATTTGATAGATGTTTGGTTTGATTCCGGTTCTATGCCTTATGCACAATGGCATTATCCATTTGAAAATGAAGAAAAGGTTGAAAAAGGGGAACGGAAAGCCGATTTTATCGCTGAAGGCGTAGATCAAACCCGTGGCTGGTTCTATACTTTACATGTTATTGCAACTATAATTTTTGATGATGTTGCTTATAAGAATGTGATTTCCAATGGCCTGGTATTAGATAAAAACGGCCAGAAAATGTCCAAACGCCTTGGCAATGCCGCAGATCCGTTTGAGACATTGGACACTTTTGGAGCCGATGCCACAAGGTGGTATCTTATTTCAAATGCCAATCCCTGGGATAACCTGAAATTTGATCTTGAAGGAATCGCTGAGGTGAGGCGTAAATTCTTCGGAACTCTTTATAACACCTATTCCTTTTTCGTTTTATATGCAAATCTGGATAATTTTACATACAAAGAAGCGGATGTTCCATTGGAAGAACGCCCGGAAATTGACAGGTGGGTACTTTCAGAATTGCATACGCTTATCAAAAAAGTAGACGAATTTTATGCAGATTACGAACCTACACGTGCTACCAGGGCAATTTCAGAATTTGTTCAGGAGAATTTGAGCAACTGGTTTGTTCGCCTTAGCCGAAGACGTTTCTGGAAAGGCGATTACGAGCAGGATAAAATTTCTGCCTATCAAACCTTATATACCTGTTTGCTTACCGTGGCAAAATTAGCTTCCCCGGTAGCTCCTTTCTTTATGGATAGACTTTACAGGGATTTGAATGCAACCTCTACCAAAGAAGAGTTTGATTCGGTTCATTTAGCTGATTTTCCTAAATATATCGAAACATTTGTAGATAAAGACCTGGAGCACAAAATGGAAAAAGCACAAATCATTTCATCATTGGTGCTTTCCCTGCGTAAAAAGGAAATGATAAAAGTTCGTCAGCCACTGCAACGCGTCATGATTCCTGTGCTGGATGAACAGCAGCGGGCCGAAATAGAGGCGGTAGAGGATTTGATCAAATCTGAAGTGAACGTAAAGCAAATTGAATTGATTGACGATGCCTCGGGGCTCTTGGTAAAACAGGTAAAACCAAATTTTAAAGTCCTTGGGCCCAGATTTGGAAAGGATATGAAAGCGGTTGCAAATGTAATTGAGCAATTTTCACCGGAAGATATCTCAACAATTGAGATCGATGGGAAAATTACAGTGGAAGTTAACGGAAAAATGATTAATTTGGTCTCTGAAGAAATGGTTATTTCTTCACAGGATATTGAAGGCTGGTTGGTTGCAAGCAGCGGGAATATTACGGTAGCCCTGGATGTAAATATTTCTGAGGAGCTAAAAAAAGAAGGAGTAGCCCGGGAATTGGTCAATAGAATTCAAAATTTGAGAAAAGATTCCGGATTTGAAGTGACCGATACCATAGATGTTACCATTCAAAAAGACGGTATTATTGAAGATGCCGTTTTAGAAAATATAAATTATATTAAAAACGAAACATTAACCATTAACCTTGAACTAGCAGAGGTGGTAGCCGTTGGTACAGAAATTGAATTTGACGACCTCACCACCAAATTGTTTATAAAAAAACATTAACCCCCATGTCAGTAGAAACCAAAGTACGTTACAGTGATGCCGAATTAGTTGAATTTAAGGAATTGATTCAGGCCAAAATTAAGAAAGCACAGGAACAATTGGAGCTTTATAAAAATGCTTATGTAAACAACGGCAATAATGGAACGGAAGATACTTCCCCAACGTTTAAAGCTTTTGAAGAGGGGAGTGAGACCCTGAGCAAAGAAGCTAACTCGCAAATAGCCATAAGGCAGGAAAAATTTCTCAGGGACCTTAAAAACGCATTGATCCGGATTGAAAGTAAAACTTACGGGATTTGCAGGGAAACCGGGAAATTGATATCCAAAGAACGCCTGAGAATAGTTCCCCATGCAACTTTGACCATTGAAGCAAAAAATATGCAGCGCTAAACGTTAGGTTTTTTAAAATAAATTGAGCGCTCTATCGCGATTTATCATATTGGAGCTTTCTTTCTATAGATTTCAACCATGGATTTTTTTATTTCTATTCTTATAAGTATTGTTTTTGTTGTGCCTGGATTTTCTCAAAAGGACACCTCTCAAAGTTTTGATGCTGAAAAAATAGAGCAAATCTATATTTATACAGATGAAGTTTTTAAAATAAATATAATAACTTCAGAAACACATCAAATTATTTTAACTTCTCACTCCGAAGGTGAATATTTTAATGATATTTCCCTGGAGACGGAAATGCGTCAAAATAAAATAATCCTCACTTCAAAATTTCGAAAAATTTTACAAGGCGGATATGATAAACTGAGTGCTCATAAGGTGTTTTCAATGGAAATTACCCTGGAAATACCTGAAAACCTCCAGGTATTTGTGAGATCGAATATAGCTTCAGTAACCGGAAAGGGAACTTTCAAAAATTTGCAAATTGAATTGAAGTCTGGTTATTGCAGACTTGAACATTTGGAGGGAAATGCTGTGGTCAATACCTATAACGGTTCAATTTGGGTTGCCGCTTACAATGCAAAAATTACAGCAAGTTCCCGAAATGGCACAGTAAATTTGCCGGCAACGGCATACGGAAAGTACCAGGTTAACCTAACATCCATCAATGGAAATATAAGTGTGCCGGAAAACTAAATAATAGTAGTATTTTTGAGCCGTTTTTAACACCCCACATTCAATGTCCTTAAAAAAAGCAACTTTCATTATAATATTGATTTTATTAATCGATCAAATTTCAAAAATATATATTAAAATAAATTTCAATCTTGGAGAAGAAATAAAGGTTTTTGAATGGTTTCGGATTTTGTTCGTCGAAAACGAAGGAATGGCCTGGGGAGCAAAAATCCCTGGAGAATACGGAAAACTTCTGCTTACCTTGTTCCGTTTGGGGGCAATTGTGGGAATAGGTTACTGGTTATGGGATTCTGTGCGCAATAATGGTTCACGTGTCTTGATTGTTGCAATCTCATTTATTTTTGCCGGAGCCCTGGGAAATATTATTGACTCTGTTTTCTACGGAGTCATTTTTGAAGATAGTTACGGGCAGGTAGCGGCCTTTTTACCTGAAGGTGGGGGTTATGGCACTTTATTTCACGGGAAGGTGGTAGACATGCTTTATTTCCCATTATTTGAGGGGATGCTTCCAAAATGGATCCCATTTTTGGGAGGAGAGTATTTTTCCTTTTTTGATCCGGTATTCAATATTGCCGATACAGCAATAAGCACAGGGGTAACCCTGCTTTTACTATTCAATAAAAAGGCATTTCCCAAGAACGAATCCGATTCTAAAACCGAAATCTAAGCCACGTTTCTGTCAAAGATTTTTTCAAATTTCCTCAATTCAATAGGCTTGATCAAATAATCGGTAACCAGGTTGAAGGATTTTGCCCGTTCCAAATCCCGGGGATCAATGGAGGAGGAAACCACGTACAAGCTTATCTTTTTATCGAAATTGTTTTTGATCTTGACAAATTCACCTAAAAATTCCCATCCGTCCATCACTGGCATATTCAGGTCCAGAAAAATGATTTCCGGTAATTTATCTTCGGTCAAATTGGATAAGATCACCTTAAAGTAATCCAAGGCCTCCAGTCCATTTTTGAAGATCAATAAATTTTCTGATAATTTTTTTATTTCGATGATTTTTCGAACTAGGTTGACGTATATTTTATCATCATCAATAATACATGCCAGTTCTATTTTTTGCCCCATTTTTAATCTAGAATTTAATTTTAAATGTTGTTCCTATATTTACCGTGCTGGTAACAGAAATGGATCCTCCCATAGTTTCTACCTGATTTTTGGTGATAAACAAGCCTATTCCTTTCGCGTCTGGGTTGCTGTGAAAAGTTTTATACATTCCAAACATCTTATCGCCGTATTGATTCAGGTCAATTCCCATTCCGTTGTCACTTATCTCCATAAAAGGCTGGTCATTAATTAGGTAAGTCTGAATAAAAATGATCGGTTTTCTCCCCGGCTGTTTATAGCGAATTGCATTAGTGATTAAATTTAGTAAAATACTTCCAAGATATTCAGGAATATAATCAATTTCTTTCATTGCTTTAAAATCGGATATTATTTTGGCGCTTTCACGGTTTATAAGTGAAGAGACCGAATTGATCACCAAATCCAAAGAATCGTGGAAAATTACCATCTGACGCTCTTTTTTCATGAGGTCATGATGAGATACCATTTTATTTAGCGTGGAAATTGCAACATCCAAATTTTCGGAAATATCAGCAATGTTATCAATCAGCTCCAGCTTGTCTTTTTCTATTTTGGTTTCATTTAAAAGCTGCACGACCAAACTTAAATTGCTGCTATGAGATCTTAAATTATGTGAAACCACATGGGCAAAATTGAATAATCTCGAATTTTGCGCAGCGATAATATCCAATGAATTTTGGAGGTTATGCTCGTTATTTTTGTTTTCGTCTATATCCTGAAAAACTCCGCGAATTCCTATAATTGACTGTTCATCATTATAAACCGGCTTACCTGTTGCCCTAACCCAGAATTCCCTGCCATATAGGGTGACCATTTTCAATTCAACTTTAAAAGGGATCCCGTATTTTTCGCATTTATCAAACATCGTCAATGCTGTTTCCTGATGATTCAGAGAATAGAATCTTAGGCGTTCATTATAATCCAGATGAAAATCCCGGGGACAATCCAGTATTTTTTTGGTGACATCGTCCCAGTAAATTGCCTTAGCCAAGGTGTCTATGTACCAGCCGCCTGTGGAAGTCATCTCAGCAGTTTCCCTGTAATAGAAAAAGTTTTCCTCTATCGTGTATTGATCGCGTTTGGACTGATGGATATTTACAAACAATAATACAGCCGATTCCTTACCACTGCTCTCTTTGCTTTTTAAATTCCTGCATTCAAACCAACGGTATTTATCGTTGTTAAGCTTCAGTTTTATTTCCTGATTAAAATTTTGGGAAGCCAAGGTTAAATTTTCAAACCCAAGCAAGAAATCATACCGATAGTCGCGGTGCAGGATATTATTCAGAAAATAATCGAATAAAGTTTCTTCAGAATTGTGTTTGCCAACCAGGAATTCAAAATGCTCAGACCAGGTAATTTCTTTGGTGAGAAGATTGATTTTCCAATAGGCGATATCAAAATCCTCTAAAATACTGTTTAACTGAAGGTCGTTGAGCATCAATTATTTAAATAAGTTTTTTAAAAGTAATGCAATGTTAAAAACAAACCTAATATAGTCGATTATTTTTTAAAATGATAGGTTTTTTGTGGGGTCACACAATAATCCAGGGGAACATCACTTATTAAAATCTCGGGAATCTTTTCTTCGGCCTCAAAAAGCGAAACGCCTATTTTTATCACATCTTTTTTACAGCCCGCCAGGAAGATGTCGTAAAACCCTTTTCCGTAACCTACCCGATGCCCTAATTGGTCAAATGCGAGCAAAGGAACAAAAACCACCTCTATTTTTGAGGTCGGTATCTCAATCCCATCTACAGGCTCAGGAATGTTCCATTTATTTTTTTTGATCATGGTGGAATCGGTAAGCAAATAATTGTTTAGTTTACCGGTGTTAAAATCGGCTTTTGAGAGCACGATATTTTTATCTTTTCCCTGAAGAATATGGAGGATTGGCTGGGTGTCAATTTCTTTTTTTTCTGAAATTGTCAGAAAAAGATGGTAGAAATTATAATCCCAAATAGGTAATTTCAATAAATTATTGGCAATTTCAATACTTTTGGTTTCAATTTCTTCTGAAGAAATGCCGGTTCGCAATTCCTGATATTTATTCCTGAGCTTGTTCTTCATTTAATGGGATTGGAGCGATTGAAAGATGAAATATAGCATCACCCTGATATACGATGGGAGATTCATTTACATTGATAATATGGCCGGAATGGGAAGCGGTTACCTTATGCCGGAATTTGCCATAAGGATCGGTAATTGTAGCTATATATTCTCCTTTTTCAACGTGTTTTCCACAGGTTATTTTTATGTGAAGAAGACCACTATACTTGGCCCGCATCCAGGAACTGTTTTCAATAACAATACTTTTTACGGTAATTTCAGGAAGTAAGAACCTGGGTTTTAACATCCCCAGATGACTTAAAACCCGCATCGCGCCATCTACTCCATGTTTGGCGATATCCTTATTGCTGTCCATGGATTTTCCTCCTTCAAAAAGAAGGACCATTTTTCCCAATTTTTGACAGGTTTCGCGGTAAGATTTAGAAATAGTTTTGGAATAAATGGTGAAAGGAGCGTTAAATATTTCGGCAAATTTCAGGCTTTTTTGATCTCCTTTTACTACCCGAAGTTGGGCCACATTAAAACGGCTGGCACCCCCGGTATGATAATCTATACAGAAATCGGCTACCGGGAGAATTTTATGGACAAACTGGTAAGCAAACCTGCTGGCTAGGGAGCCGTTTTTTGTGCCCGGGAACACCCTGTTTAAATCCCTTCCGTCAGGAAAAGCACGGGCCAAGTTTAAAAAACCAAACACGTTTACTATCGGGATACAAATTATGGTCCCCTTTACGGGCTTATTGATATTTTTAGATATAATTTGACGTACAATTTCCACCCCGTTAAGTTCATCTCCATGAATCCCTGCGGTAATTAGCACCACGGGCCCCGGTTTTAAAGAACGTTCAATAATTACGGGAACTTCTACTGAAGTAGTGGTATATAATTTGGCCATGTTCAAATTGATCATGGCGCCTTGCCCCGGCATTATTTTTTTACCTAAAATTTCAAGAATATTGTTCTTATCTATATGAGCCATAGGTTAAACATTTCTTTCAATATACCGGATAATGGTTTTTGCGATATCTTTTCCGGTAGCCCGTTCTATTCCTTCCAGTCCAGGAGAGGAATTGACCTCCAGGATAAGTGGTCCACGGGAACTTTGCAGCAAATCTACACCAGCTACACCCAATCCCATGACTTTTGCCGCTTTTATGGCGGCATTTTCTTCCTCATCGGTAAGTTCAATAATGCTTGCTGTTCCACCACGGTGAAGGTTGGACCTGAACTCGCCTTCTTTTCCCTGGCGTTTCATGGCGCCTACCACGTGACCATCTACTACCAAAACACGTATATCGGCTCCACCTGCTTCTTTGATGAATTCCTGAATAATCACCCGTGCTTGTAACCCGTTAAATGCCTCAATAACCGATTCGGCAGCGTTTTTGGTCTCTGCCAAAACCACACCTAAACCCTGAGTTCCTTCCAATAATTTAATGATCAATGGAGCTCCCCCTACGTGATCTATTACCTCGCCTACATTCTTGGAATAATTGGTGAAAACGGTTTTTGGCATTCCCAAGCGGGCCCTTGACAAGACCTGTAAACTTCTTAATTTATCCCTACTGCGCACCAGTGCCTGTGATTCGGTAGTGGTAAAAACTCCCATCATTTCAAATTGACGCACAACTGCAGTTCCAAAAAAGGTGACCGAAGCTCCAATTCTTGGTATTACGGCATCGGTTCCTTCCAACATCTTACCCTTATAAAAAATGGAAGGGTGCTTTTTTTCTATGATCAAATTGCATTTCAAAGGATCGATAACTTCTATAGTATGATCTCTTTTTCTTGCAGCTTCCATCAGTCGCTGGGTGGAATAAAGATTGCTATTTCTGGAAATGATTTTTATGTTCATTTGTTTTTAAATTATAAGAAACGTCTATTAACTCGGGATCGACTAAAAATTTTTTGGTAAGGAATTTTCTTCCTATCAAAACCGGGAAGCGCATTTCCTGCCGAGCCGACAAAGAAAGCGAAATTTTAAAAACTTTATCAAAAATTATTATGGTAGATTGTACCTGGTAGCGCTTCTGAATAATTCCATTGCTGCTTTTTACAAACACAATATCATAATTTTTAAAAATAAACTCTTTTCCATTGTAAAGAGGGTGCTCTTCATCTAAAAATGTACAGTAAAGCTGGTCCTCTTTTTCTACAATATTATCACAATGAATGGAGGAAGTATAGGCTCCCGTATCTATTTTGATCGAGATGTTTTCTAAATCTAATAAAGGGAAGTCTGCCTTTTCAAAACGGCCAATTACTATTTTTTCCATTTATGCAAGGTAATAAATTGATTAATTCTTGTTTCTTATAAAAATCTTAATTATAAACATTTTAGAAGGCACAATTTTTTTTTCAACTCAAACCCTATTAAAAGGAAAATTTCAAAACAATTAATTTAAATTTTAACATTAACAGATAAGTCTTAATTTACTGCTCCGGAGAATATGTAATATCTTTGATGTAATGGAAACACCCGAAATAAAAATTCAAGTACAAACCTTGCCCGAAAGCCCCGGAGTTTATCAATATTACGATAAAAACGGCAGAATTTTATATGTAGGAAAAGCCAAAAACCTTAAAAAAAGGGTTACTTCTTATTTTACCAAAAAGCATGATAGTAACCGGATAGAGGTAATGGTGAAAAAGATATGCGACATCAAGCATATTGTGGTGACCACAGAAACGGATGCGTTGTTGCTGGAAAACAACCTCATTAAAAAATATCAGCCGCGGTTTAATGTCATGTTGAAGGATGGCAAGACCTACCCCTGGATATGTATAAAAAACGAACGCTTTCCCAGGGTTTTCCCCACCCGCAGATTAATAAAAGACGGCAGTGAATATTACGGGCCGTACACCAATTTTAAAACGGTGAACACTCTTTTGGAATTGATCAAAGGTTTGTACCAGCTTAGAACCTGTAACTACGATCTTTCTTTAGATAAAATAAAAAAAGACAAGTATAAAGTATGTCTGGAGTATCATCTAGGAAACTGTAAAGGTCCTTGTGAAGCCAGGCAGACCGAGGCAGAATACAACACAAATATCGCAGCGATCCGAGAAATTGTAAAGGGAAATTTTAAAGAATCGCTTCAGCAGTTCAGGGAGCAGATGAAGGCTCATGCCGGGCGAATGGAATTTGAAGACGCGCAGCTAATAAAAAACAAAATTGATGTACTTGAAAATTATCAGGCTAAATCTACCGTGGTCAATCCAAAAATAACCGATGTAGATGTGTTCTCAATTGTGAGTGATGAAGGATATGGTTATGTCAATTTTCTTCAAATTTCCCACGGTTCGATCATCCGGTCACATACCATTGAAATGAAAAAGAAACTGGATGAAGATGATAAGGAATTGCTGGAGTTGGGGATCATAGAAATAAGACAGCGCTTTAATTCCACTTCAAAAGAAATATATGTACCCTTTGAGGTAGAAGTAGGGGAGCATGTGAAAATTACCGTTCCGCATTTAGGCGATAAAAAGAAAATAATCGATTTTTCCATTCGCAATGCCAGGTATTTCCGGCAGGAGCAGTTCAAGCAAATGAAGATTGTAGATCCCGACCGCCATGTAAACCGAATTATGGCACAAATGAAACTGGATTTGCGTTTAAGTGAAGAGCCCCGTCATATAGAATGTTTTGACAATTCCAATATTCAGGGATCACATCCCGTAGCGGCCTGTGTAGTTTTTAAAAATGGAAAACCCAGTAAAAATGATTATCGTAAATTTAACATCAAAACCGTGGAAGGCCCGGATGATTTCGCATCAATGGAAGAAGTGGTTTTTAGGAGATATAAAAGATTGCAGAATGAAGGCGAAGCTTTGCCGCAGTTAATAATTGTCGATGGAGGCAAGGGACAACTATCTTCCGGGTTAAAGGCCCTGGAGGAATTAGGGTTAAGGGGAAAAATAGCCATTATTGGAATAGCAAAACGCCTGGAAGAAATTTATTACCCAGGAGATTCTGTCCCGATGTACCTGGATAAAAAATCGGAAACTTTAAAAATAATTCAGCAATTGCGCAATGAAGCTCACAGATTTGGCATTACCTTTCACAGGGATAAGCGCAGTAAAACCGCGCTTAATACCGAACTTGAATCAATTCCGGGAGTGGGTGATAAAACCGTGGTTGAATTGTTAACTCATTTTAGGTCCCTAAAAAGGATAAAAGAAGTCACTTTGGAAGATTTGACACAAGTGATAGGTGCGGCCAGAGCTGCAAAAATTTATAATTATTACCATCAGGACTAAATGAAAAAATTCTTTCTTCTCTTTTTGTTCCTATTACCTCTCCTTTCCTTTGCCCAGGAAAAGAAAGATGTGAAAATAGGCCTTGTTTTAAGTGGCGGAGGTGCCAAGGGGCTGGCTCACATTGGAGCTTTAAAGGTGATAGAAGAAGCGGGAATACAAATTGATTATATAGGCGGAAGCAGCATGGGAGCAATTGTTGGTGCTCTTTATGCATCGGGATATTCAGCGACTCAATTGGACTCTATCTTTCATGAGATCAATTTTAACATTTTAATTCAGGACGAAGTTCCGCGCAGCGCGAAAACATTTTATGAAAAAGAGGAAACAGAAAAATATGTGCTCACCCTTCCTTTTGACGATTTTAAAATTTCCTTTCCCTCCGGCCTGTCCAAGGGGCAGAATATTTATAATTTGATATCCCGGCTTACAATGCATCTGGGAAATATTCAGGATTTCAGTAAAATGCCAATTCCGTTTTTTTGTATTGCTTCCAATATAGAAACAGGGGAACAGGTTATTTTGGAAAGGGGTTCACTTGCAAAAGCCGTTTCAGCAAGTGGCGCTATACCTTCGGTATTTAGTCCGGTAAAAATAGATGGCAAACTGCTCACAGATGGAGGAGTGACCAATAATTATCCCGTGACCGAACTTCGTGAACGGGGAGTAGATATAATAATAGGAGTAGATGTACAGGATAGCCTGGCAGATCGAAAGCAGTTGAGAAGCGTGTTTGATATTTTAACCCAAATCAACAATTTCAGGACGATCAGTGATATGCGGAAAAAAATAAAGCTCACAAACCTGTACATAAAACCTGACATTACAAATTTTAACGTTCTTTCCTTTGACAAAGGATCTGCAATAATTGATTCGGGCGAGGTTGCAGCACGTAAAAAAATGGATCAGCTTAAGCTTATCGCCTCTAACCAGGGTGCAACTACCCTACCTGTAAAGAAAGTGATCAGGGCAGATAAAATTTATATAGATTCCCTTACCATTGAAGGTAATAATAGTTATCCAAGGGCCTATATTCTGGGAAAACTGCAACTCAGATATTATTCTGAATACACCCAGGAAGATTTATACAATGGGATTAACAATCTGGCTGCTACCGGCAATTTTGATCGCATCAATTATAATTTTATTCGAAATGATAGTTCCTATACCCTCGCATTGCAATTGGAGGAAAGTCCAAACAAGACCTTTTTGCGATTGGCATTGCATTATGACAACTTATATAAAAGCGGAGCATTGATCAACCTTACCAGAAAAAGCACCCTTTTCACCAATGATGTGGCTTCAGTTGATGTGATTTTAGGGGACAATTTTAGATATAATTTTCAATATTATATAGACAAAGGTTATTACTGGAGTTACGGTATAAAATCGCGATACAACCTGTTCGAAAGAGGAGTGGCATTTGATTTTGTGCGTGAAAATGCGGATTTGGAGGATATTGGGATCAATAAAATAGCGATAAAATACCAGGATATTAACAACCAATTTTATGTGGAAACCCTTTTTCAACAAATATTCTCGTTTGGGTTAGGTCTGGAACATAAATATTTAAAGATCAGTTCGGAAACCCTCGTGAATGAACCGAATAGCAATCTTTCTTCCACCGTCCTTGATAAAAGAAACTATTACAGCACTTTTGGATACTTAAAACTGGACAGTTTTGATAATAAGTATTTTCCAACAAAAGGAGTTTATTTTGACGGGGATTTTTACCTGTATTTATTTTCCTCAGGTTATCATCAAAATTTTTCAGAATTTTCGATAGCCAAGGGACAATTCGGTTATGCTTTTACCCCGATAGATAAATTTACCACGCGGATCAGTACAGAAGCAGGTTTTAGGATTGGAGACGATAACACCAATATTCTGGACTTTTTCCTAGGTGGTTACGGCAATAATTTTATAAACAATTTTGTGCCGTTTTATGGGTATGATTTTATAAGCATTTCCGGAGATAGTTATATAAAAGCATTAATTGAAATGGATTATGAAATTTTCAGAAAAAACCATATTATAGCCAGCGCCAATTTTGCAAATGTTGAAAATCAACTGTATTCTACAGGGAATTGGTTATCTGCCCCAGATTATACAGGCTATGCATTGGGCTATGGTTTAGAAACTTTAATAGGGCCCGTTGAGGTGAAGTATTCCTATTCTCCGGAGGTAAAAGAGAACTTATGGTTTTTTAGTTTAGGGTTCTGGTTTTAAATGGATAGGCTTTTCTATGTAGCGGCCTTTTGCATTGCTGTTGCAGGATAAATTGCTTACTTTTGCCACTGTGAATTTTAGTGCGGTCATATTGTCCTTATTTTTTTTGGTACTTACTTTCGTTCCATGTGCCGATGATGGAATAAATCTTTCCATGGAATCCGGGGAAATAGCCGAGGATCATTTGGATCATACTGGCACAAACGAAATGTGCCCTCCTTTTTGCGAATGCCAATGTTGTAACAGTCAAATAATTACTTCCAATCTGGTCGCTTTTGAGCCTGTAAATTTTGAAGTATCCAAACTTGTAGATCCTTACAAGAATAAAATCCACAAAGATGTTTTTATTTCTTTTCTGCAACCTCCTCAAATTTAATTTAGCAATTCCAGGGATAACTATATCCCTACGTGGCTGATAATATGTCATTCACTTTTTTCCTTTCACTGAATTAAAACTAAGTCTACAATGCTTAATAAAATTATACGGTTTTCCATAACCAACAAACTAGTCATTGGGTTACTCACTTTTGGATTGATACTCTGGGGTGCCTATTCCTTAAAACAATTGCCGGTAGATGCCGTGCCAGACATCACAAATAATCAAGTACAAGTAATTACCTCTTCCCCAAATTTAGCTGCGTTGGAAGTAGAAAGGCTCATTACTTTCCCTATAGAAATCACGATGGCAACAATTCCTGAAATTGAGGAAATACGTTCCTTTTCAAGATTTGGACTGTCGGTTGTTACCATAGTATTTAAAGAAAAAACAGATATTTATTGGGCCCGGCAACAAGTGAACGAACGCCTGAGCGAAGCACAATCCCAGATTCCACCCTCAGCAGGGAAACCCGGGATTGCTCCATTATCTACGGGACTTGGAGAAATATATCAATACGTAATCACTACTAAAGAAGGTTATGAAGATAGATATGACGATAGGGAACTGAGGACAATTCAAGATTGGATTATCCGGCGCCAATTACTGGGAACCCCGGGGGTTGCAGATGTTAGTAGTTTTGGAGGGCACTTAAAGCAATATGAAATTGCAATTGCTCCAGAGCGATTAAATGCCATGGATGTTTCCATAAGCGAAATTTTTAAGGCTTTAGAATCTAACAATGAAAATACGGGAGGTGCTTATATTGAAAAAGGCAATAATGCTTTGTTCATAAGAAGTGAAGGTTTGGTTGGCTCTTTGGAAGATATTGGAAATATAGTAGTGAAGAACAATCCCAATGGAAGTCCGGTTTTAATTAAAGATGTAGCCAAAGTCCAAATTGGAAGCGCAGTAAGATATGGCGCCACTACACGTAATGGAGAAGGGGAAGTGGTAAGTGCTATTGTTATGATGCTTAAAGGAGCAAATTCTGCTGAGGTTATAAAAGGCATTAAGCTTAAAATAGAGGAGATCAAGAAAACGCTTCCAGAAGGAGTAGCAATAGAGCCTTTTTTAGATAGAACAAAATTGGTAGATAAAGCAACCAGCACGGTAACCACAAATCTTGTAGAGGGAGCTCTTATAGTTATTTTCGTTTTACTGCTTTTGTTGGGAAATCTACGTGCAGGACTAATTACGGCCTCGGTTATCCCACTAGCTTTGCTTTTTGCCTTTGGAATGATGCATGTTTTTGGGGTTTCAGCAAATCTTATGAGTTTGGGAGCCATAGATTTTGGTTTGATAGTGGATGGAGCTGTGATTATTGTGGAAGCCACGCTTTTTCATTTAGGAGCCCTAAAATTGACCAGAAAACTTACACAGCAGGAAATGGATGAAGAAGTGTATCGATCGGCTAGTAAGATCAGGAACTCTGCGGCATTTGGGGAAATAATAATCCTTATTGTTTATCTGCCTATTTTGGCTTTGGTGGGAACCGAAGGAAAGATGTTTGGTCCTATGGCGCAAACAGTGAGTTTTGCCATTTTAGGAGCATTCATTTTATCATTGACCTACGTGCCTATGATGTCTGCTTTGGCCTTAAGCAAAAATGCTAAGCACAAACCAAATATTTCAGATAAGATCATGGCTGTTTTCAATAGGATTTATTCTCCTATGATAAAGATGGCAATGAATTTTAGAATTGGGGTTTTACTAATTACTTTAGGATTGTTTATAGTTTCCTTGCTTGTTTTTATGAATATGGGAGGTGAGTTTATCCCAACCCTGGAAGAAGGGGATTTTGCAGTAGAAACCCGTGTGATAACAGGGAGTTCACTAAATAATACTATTGCAGCAACCACTAAAGCTGAAAAGATCTTATTGGACAATTTCCCTGAAGTAGAGCAGGTGGTATCCAAAATTGGATCGGGGGAAATCCCTACAGATCCTATGCCTATTGAGGCTGCCGATCTTATAATTATCTTAAAAGATAAGGACGATTGGACTTCAGCTTCTTCCAGGGAAGAGCTTGCAGATAAAATGAGTGAAGCTTTGGAGGTAATCCCGGGGGTGACCTTTGGTTTTCAACAACCAATTCAAATGAGGTTTAATGAATTGATGACCGGAGTCCGGCAGGATGTTGCTATCAAGATTTATGGGGAAGATTTGGATGAACTATCCGAATATGCCCGCCAAGTTGGAAATATTGCTGAAAAAGTTGATGGAGCTACCGATATTTATGTTGAAGAAGTAACCGGAGTAGCACAAATAGCCATTAACTTTAGAAGAGATCAGATCGCCAAATATGGACTGAATATTAGGGATGTGAACCAAAGTATTCAAACGGCTTTTGCCGGAGCTTCGGCAGGATTGGTTTATGAAGGTGATAGAAGATTTGATATGGTCGTGAGATTGGACCAGGAAAACAGGAGCAATCTAGAAAGTGTTCAAAATTTATACCTGTCGGCACCAGATGGAAGGGAAATTCCATTGAACCAAGTGGCAGAGGTGAGTATAGAAGATGGTCCATACCAGATTCAGCGGGATGATACCCAGAGAAGGATTGTAGTAGCTTTTAATGTTCGTAATAGGGATGTAGAAAGTGTAGTAGAGGAAATAAGTTCTAAGATAGAGGAGCAAATAAGTTTTGCCCCTGGTTATACCGTTGGTTATGGAGGACAATTTGAAAATCTTCAGGAAGCGACAAAAAGACTGAGTTATGCCGTGCCATTAGCTTTATTGCTCATATTTATCCTGTTGTATTTCACTTTTGGATCTATAAAACAAGGGATTCTAATTTTTACAGCAATTCCATTATCCGCTATTGGTGGTGTATTTGCGCTCTATGTTAGGGACCTTCCATTTAGCATCTCTGCAGGGGTTGGCTTTATTGCACTATTTGGAGTTGCGGTGCTAAACGGAATTGTACTTATAGCCGAATTTAATCGACTTAAAAAAGATGGAGTGACAGATGTTTTCCAAAGAGTGTATCAAGGTACGGCTACCCGTTTACGCCCAGTGATCATGACTGCATCTGTAGCCTCTTTAGGATTTCTTCCAATGGCACTCTCGGGTTCATCGGGAGCAGAGGTACAGCGCCCGTTGGCAACTGTAGTTATTGGAGGCTTAATTTCGGCCACTTTGCTTACTTTAATAGTGCTTCCAGTATTGTATTACTATTTTGAAAAAGGATGGAGAAAAACTCCAAAAGCAGCAATCTTATTTGTGATTTTTGGACTAGGCTTCGGAAATGTTGGGTTTGCTCAAGAAAAAGATTCCATAAAAACGTATTCATCTTTAGAGGAATTAATATCTACCTCAATTCAAAATAACCCAGAAATAGATGCGGCTAAATTCAAAACAAAACAAGCGGAAGCCATGCGTGGAAATTCCTGGAATCTTCCTAAAACTGAATTCAATGGAGAGTATGGTCAAAATAATAGTATTTATGATGATGATCTCCGGTTAAGTGTAAGTCAGCGTTTTGAGTTTCCTTCTGTTTATATAAACAGGTCTAAACTGAATAATGCTGAAGTGAAAAGCAGTGAGATTCTGGAAGCTCAATCCAAAAATGAACTAATCGCACAGGTAAAGGCGGCGTACTATAGACTTTTGGTTGAAAAAGGCAGGCGAGCGATCTTTCTTAAACAGGACAGTATCTACTCTAATTTTAATAGAGCAGCAGGGATAAGGTTTAAAACGGGTGAAAGCAATATACTGGAACGTGCCACCGCAAGTACTAGGGTCGCAGAAATTGAAGTGCAACAAGAAGAAAATAGGGTAGCAATTAGAAGATACCAAAGAGAACTACAGCAATTGCTGAATTCAGATGAACTGGTAGATGTTCCTTTTACAGCAATGCTATTTTTGGGAGATCAAGAAAAATCCACACCACAAAAAGATTCTATAAACAATCCAAGGCTCAATTATTTTGCACAACAAATAGCAGTGTCACAATTAGAAAGGAAAGTTGAACTAGCGAAACTTTTACCAGATCTAACAATTGGTTATTATAACCAATCTTCTAATGGCCCTGGTCAAAATCTAGCAGGAGAAGCTGTATTATATGATTCTTCTGATAGATTTTCTGGAGTAATGTTCGGGATTTCGCTTCCTATCTGGGCAAAACCGCAGCTTTCTAAAATTAAGGCAGAAAGATTTGAAACTAAAGAAAGGGAAGCAACCTACCAAGCTGTAACCAATAGGATGAATACACAATATGTGCTCTTACAGGAAAGATTGGCCCAACTTAAATCAAGCCTTGAATCTTATAATGAACATGCGCTTCCGCAGGCCAAGCTGATTTTTAAACAGGCTCAAAGAGGCTTTAAAGAAGGAGAAATAGGCTATGTGGAATATACTCAAAGCTTGGATAGGGCCGCAAAAATAGAGTTGGATTATTTAGAGATCATCAATCAATTCTATCAAACCAAAACAGATCTAGAATTTATTACAGGAAATCAAAACTAAAAGCATCGAAATGAAAAATACAGTATCAAAATTAGCCTTAGCAATTCTTTTCATCTCTATGGTGAGTTGCGGGGAATCATCGTCAGAAGAAAAAACAGGGGCGAGAGCCGAGCAACATTCAGAAGAGAATGAAAACCATATTGAACTAACCAACGAGCAGCTTGAGAATACCAATATACAAATTGGCAAGGCAGAGATGCGATCTCTGGGGAACGAGATTAGTGTGAACGGAATTATAGATGTTCCGCCACAAGGAAATATCTCCATTAATATCGCTTATGGTGGATTTCTAAAATATACAGAAATGTTACCCGGAACCAAGGTGAAAAAAGGGCAATTATTAGCGGTAATAGAAAATCCTATATTCATAGATATTCAGCAAAACTATCTTGAAACTTTAGCAGAAGGAGTATATTTAAAAACAGATTTTGAACGCCAGGAGATACTCTATAAAGAAGAAGTGTCTTCTGCCAAAGTATTTCAACAAGCAAAAAGCGCTTATAACACCAATAGAGCTAGAATAGATGCTATGGAAGCTAAATTGCGTTTGATTGGAATTAATTTGAAAAGTTTAAAAGCAGGAAAAATAAGTTCGTCGGTCAATATTTATTCTCCTGTAAATGGAAAAGTACGAGAAGTTTTTAGCAATATTGGTAAATATGTTGGGGCCGAAGATATCATCATGGATATTACAGATCCCATTGACCTTCACGTAGAGCTTACCGTATACGAAAGTGATATCACAAAAGTACAAACAGGCCAAAAAATAAGATTTAGTTTGGCCAATAAACCTGAAATTTGGAAAGAAGCGGAGGTGTATTTGATTGGAAGTGGTGTTCGTGATGACAGAAGTATTACTGTACACGGACATTTGAAGGAGGAGTATGAAGATCTATGGCCAGGCATGTTCGTGAATGCAAGAATAGAAACCGGGACTTTAAAAAGTTTTACTTTGCCTGAAGCTGCAGTGGTTAGATTTAAATCTAAAAACTACATTTTCATTGATAAGGGTACTACCTCAGAAGATGGTGTTTTAAAAAATAATTATGAAATGGTAGAGGTTACCACCGGTATAACAGAAGTGGGAATTATTCAGGTAAATGCCGTTGAAAAAGGCTTAAATTTTGAGACTGCCAGAATTGTGATAAAAGATGCCAATACACTTTTGGCTACGGCCAAAAACAGCGAAGATGGTGGTGGACATGGGCATTAAGGTAAAGCTGATTAAAAAATTTTATTATGAAAAAAATTGAAGATTTTTTAATACAAAAACAGGTAAAGCCAACCGCCATGAGTTTGTTGGTTTATAAATTCCTGGTTTAAGGCACGTCTGTTGCACTGATTTTTACCCTAATTTTATGGTAATTATTGTGACATTTTATGAAAAAACGAACAATCCATTTAAGGGATTTGCAAAAAAGCAAGGCTCAGGAGGAAAATCATAATTCTGCCAAAGCGAATTTAAAAATATACCTGCCTGCCATTTTCAGCTTTTTGATGTTGGTGGCAGGATTGGCGGTAGATAATTTTTTTGGTTTTGCTCTTTTTACAGGATGGGTTAGGATAATTTGGTATGGAATAGCATACCTCCCGGTGGGAGTTCCTGTGGTATTTAAAGGATTGAAAAACATTTTTCGGGGACAATTTTTTACTGAATTCTTCCTGATGTCCATTGCAACCATTGGCGCATTTGCCATTGTGGAATATGCAGAAGGGGTTGCGGTGATGCTGTTTTATGCCGTTGGGGAACTCTTTCAGGACGCAGCGGTAAAAAGCGCGAAAAGCAATATTAAAGCGCTGTTGGAGGTTCGGCCGGATATCGCTTCGGTTTGGAGGGAAAACAAATATAAAACTGTACACCCTGAAGAAGTTGAGGTTGGAGAAAAGATTCAGGTGAAGGTTGGGGAAAAAATTCCGTTGGACGGAATCCTTTTATCTGAAAAAGCGCGGTTAAACACGTCAGCATTAACCGGGGAGAGCAAACCAAAGCATATCAAAAAAGGAGAAATGGTATTAAGCGGTTCCATAAATCAGGAAGCTGTTATAGAAATAGAAACGACTAAGATCTTTAGTGAAAGTTCTGTTTCCAGGATTATAGAATTGGTGCAAAATGCGAGTTCCCGAAAATCCAAAACCGAATTGTTTATCCGGAAATTTGCAAAGGTATACACCCCAATAGTCGTCTTCTCGGCAATAGCGCTCACTTTTTTACCTTATTTTTTTGTTGAAAATTATGTATTTGAAGATTGGTTATATCGCGCCCTCATATTTCTGGTAGTTTCCTGTCCTTGTGCGTTGGTAATTTCCATTCCTCTGGGATATTTTGGGGGCTTGGGTGCAGCTTCAAAAAACGGGATCCTGTTTAAAGGCGCCTCCTTTTTAGACGAGATCACCAAAATCAACACCCTGGTAATGGATAAAACAGGAACCCTGACCAAAGGCGTTTTTAAAGTGATTGAAGTTGTAACTGACCAAATTGATGAAACCGAATTTTTGAAGTATTTGGTGTCCCTGGAACAAAAATCAACCCATCCCATTGCAACGGCAATCGTTGAATATGCTTCTATGGCTGCAGTTTTTAAGGTTGATAAAACCGAAGAGATCCCGGGAAAAGGTTTGGCAGGGATTGTAAACGGGAAACAGTTATTAGTTGGGAATTCAGGGCTGATGGATCAGTATAAAGTGAAATTTCCGAAGGAAATAAATGAAATTGTAGATTCCATAGTTATAGTTGCTGTGGATAATGAGTATAAAGGTTATGTGACTATTGCCGATCAATTGAAAGAAAATGCCAGGGAAACTGTTGACCAACTAAAAAAAATGGGGATAACACAAATTATGATGCTTTCCGGAGATAATGATTCCATTACCCAAAAAGTTGCCCGGGATTTGGGAATAGCCAGCGCCAAAGGGGATCTGTTGCCCGAAGATAAATTAAATGAAGTTGAGAAATTAAAAAAAGATATCGGCAGAAAAGTTGCTTTTGTGGGCGATGGGATTAATGATGCGCCGGTATTGGCGTTAAGTGATGTTGGAATTGCTATGGGTGCGATGGGAAGCGATGTTGCCATAGAGACGGCAGATGTTGTCTTACAATCTGATGAACCTTCAAAAATAATTCAGGGTATCCTTATAGGGAGATCTACCCGTAAAATTGTCTGGCAAAACATCGTCCTTGCTCTTGGAGTTAAAGTGGCAGTTTTAATTTTGGGTGCCTTGGGCCTTGCGACTTTATGGGGAGCCGTTTTTGCCGATGTTGGAGTTGCTTTCCTGGCTATCCTAAATGCCATCCGTTTACAGAAAATGAAATGGGATTAAGTGACCTAAAGTTATAAAGATTTAGAGGTCTTTCTTTCAATCAAATCACAGATCGCTATTGCTAAAACCGAAAATACCAGTCCTAAATTAGTAGCTTGATTACAGGTACTAATCGATGATGAATTGTATTATTATCCATTCATTTAGATTAAGTCTAAATAAAAATAGTAATTTTGCGGTCTAATTGATAAGAAATGATATCTGGTGTTTTTTTTAAAAACTTGCTGAAACTAATACTTGTTGGGATTCTTCTGATACCTGTCAATATTAAGGCTTCAGATGATGAAAAAGGAATACGTACCATAATCCACCTTTTGGATTATATAGGCAAAGATTATCCCGGTGCGGTAGAAAACGGAAAAATAAAGAGCGCCATTGAATACCAGGAAATGGTAGGTTTTGCAAATACCATAAAAAATCTTTCTGAAGCCGATAAAATCTTACAAAAAGATGAAATCATTATCGGGAAAATTAAGGAACTAATACAAAATATAAATCAAAAAGCGCCGCCTGTTGAAATATCCAATTTAACAAAATCCATTTCTATCCTGGTAATTAACAGGACTAATTTCAAGGCTTTTCCTAAGCAATGGCCAGATTTAAATGCAGGGAAATCCCTTTTTCAAAATAATTGTGCTGCCTGTCACGGTGCAACCGGAAACGGCAACGGGGAACTGGCAAAAAATTTGAATCCGAAACCCACTAATTTTTTAAATGATTCCCTGGCCGAAAATTCAACTCCTTTTCAGGCGTATAACAGTATCAGACTTGGAGTTTCAGGTACAGGAATGCTTGCTTTTTCAGATCTTTCAGAAGA
>Ga0307487_1000681_pt1 | contig 25847 bp, 23 predicted proteins | sample CBIW12metaG_FD_203665 | JGI IMG/M metagenome (GOLD analysis project Ga0307487, IMG submission 203665) | Sea-ice brine microbial communities from Beaufort Sea near Barrow, Alaska, United States - CBIW 1.2 | ecosystem: Environmental > Aquatic > Marine > Coastal | place: USA: Alaska | collected... | reverse complement strand
CTTGTTTGTTTGGCCTATTCCGTTGTCGGAATTGCAATCTAATATAACTGCTCCTATAGCTCAAAATCCAGGGTATTAATACAACTAATCTAAGTTTAATGTCCGGCCATTTGGTCGGACTTTTTTTGGGTCAGTTTGTTCAAAATAAGGTTTCAAAGAACAACTTACCGAGTAAATATTGCGCTAAATCGGCGAACCATTATTAAAATTTTAGCTGCATTCTCAGAGTTTTCCTATTCTCAAAAAATGAATATGATCCAGAAAAGTGTGATGAGATCGAGTAGATAGATTTTTACTGTAATTATAGTGGTTATCCTATTCTCTGAAAGGAAATAGTCAAAACGCATTAAAAAATTAGGTAACTCACCCATTGAAACTAATTCTGTGTTCGGTCACTTGAGTTCTTCCAGCTATCCATATAAACCAAGGTTATCCACATGATCGCGCAATCAGCATAATTATTTTTCCAACGTGCCACTTGGAGATCCCTTGCTGAGAATCAGACTCTTCGGTTTGTGAGCCTCAAAATAATATTGAACAACGTTCTTCTGATCTGCGAAATCTTCGACGAGTATTGAACTGCTGATTTTGATGGAGTTGGGTCGCTGTGTTTGTGCCGATTCCAAATAAAACCACGCAGCATCCTCCTCCACTTCAAATCCGAGTACTGATAGTGCGATTAACTTACCTTCTACCCAGATACTATTGTGAGCCAAAAGGTAAGAATTCACCTGTTTGCTCAGTAGTTCTTTATTATCGGGATTCAAAAAATCTATGGACTTATCATGAAATCCACTCAAAGCGATTTCTAGATCATCCCAGAATATTTTTTGCGAAATCTCCAGCTTTTGGCTCTCAGGATTATAGTTGATCTCGGTCAAACTCAGGTGAAATGGATGCATGATGACCAGCCATCCCAGAGAAATCATGTATAAGTAAAACTGTTGCATTTGGTATCAGTTGCCTGTTTTATTTGCCTCAAAACCTGTATTATTACGCAATTTACTTCTTCTGAAGTATTTCATCCTTTCTATGAATTTATTTCAACTTTATTTCCAGCTCGGCATTCAGCATATCTTAGATATCCACGGATATGATCATATTTTGTTTGTGCTGGCACTCTGTGCAGTTTTTATTCCGCGTGATTGGAGAAAAATTATCATTTTAATTACCGCATTCACCATAGGTCACTCCTTGACTTTGGCACTTGCTACGTTTAGAGTGGTGAATGTAAATTCCAACTTAATAGAATTTTTGATCCCGGTAACTATTGCAATTACTGCGCTTATCACTCTACTTAAACCAAAGCCGCTCAATGGGCGATCCATACCTATCAATTATTTTCTAGCGCTGTTTTTTGGCTTAATTCATGGATTGGGGTTTTCTAACTATCTGAAAAGCTTGCTGGGAAAAGAAGCGTCTATCTGGCAACCTTTATTGGCCTTCAACTTGGGTTTAGAACTTGGTCAATTGGTGATAGTTGGGATTTTTTTGCTGCTAACCTCTATATTAGTAGGTCTCGCGGGAGTAAAGAGAAGAGAGTGGACACTGATAATATCGGCTTTCGTATTTGGCATCTCTCTGATGCTGATGTTAGACACTAAATTTTGGTAAAATATATAACTTCATAACTATGAGAAAAATAGCTTTACTATGCGCAATGGTAGTTTTGATGGCTGGCAATAGCTTTGCGCAGCAATCAGAACAGAATCATGGAGAGCGCTTTGAACAGTTGGGTACCATGCTTCGCTCACCTAATGTGTACAGAACTGCATCTGGCGCACCTGGTCACCTTTATTGGCAGCAGGAAGCCAATTATGTGATTGAAGTGGAGCTCGACGATGCTACCCAGTCGATCAAAGGTTCTGAAAAAGTAACCTATGTCAACAACTCACCGGATCAGTTGACTTACCTATGGGTTCAACTGGAGGAAAATCAGCGAGGCCCGGATTCTGATTCTCCAAAAGCTGCTGAAAGTGTAATTGACTCCAAAATGACTTTACGCTCTTTGGAAGGTATTATATGGGAAAATGATAAGTACGGCTATAAAGTGTTGGAAGTAAAAGACACAAAGGGCAAACCTCTGCATGTAGCGGTAAATAAAACCATGATGCGGATTGATTTACCGGAACCTCTGAAAGCTGGTGATACGTTCTCATTCGCAGTTGATTGGTCGTTTAATATCACTGACCGAATGAGTTACATCTCAGGCCGGCCAGGCTATGAGTATTTCAAAGAGGATGATAATTACCTCTATACCATGTCTGAATGGTTTCCAAGAATGGCGGTTTATTCTGATTTCGAAGGATGGCAGAATAAACAATTTTTAGGTTCTGGTGAATTTGCTTTGGTGTTTGGAAACTATGAAGTGCACATTACCGTCCCCGCCGATCACATGGTTGGAGCTACAGGAATACTTCAAAATCCTGAAGAAGTTCTTAGCTCTACGGAATTAGACCGTTGGAAAACTGCGAAAAAGACCTTTGACAAACCCGTAGTGATTCGTAATCAGGATGAAGCAACTACGTTGGAAAAATCAAAATCTAAAGAGAAAAAAACGTGGAAGTTTAAAGCTGAAAACGTTCGGGATTTCGCCTGGACTTCATCTCGAAAATTTATCTGGGATGCTATGGCCGTCAAGCAAGGCGGCAAGGATGTGATGGCAATGTCCTATTATGCTAAAGAGGCCAATCCACTTTGGGGACAGTATTCTACCCGAGTAGTTGCCCACACGATTAAGTCATATTCTAGCCACACATTCGATTACCCATACCCTACCGCGATCTCTGTGGAAGCCGCAAATGGAATGGAATATCCTATGATTTGCTTCAACTATGGTCGTCCGGACAAGGATGGAACCTATTCTGAGGCGGTCAAAAATGGCATGATTGGCGTGATCATCCACGAGGTAGGGCACAATTTTTTCCCTATGATTGTCAATTCCGACGAAAGACAATGGACTTGGATGGATGAGGGCTTAAATACTTTTATGCAGTTTATGGCAGAGCAGGAATGGGATAGAAACTTTCCTTCACGTCGTGGGCCTGCACATAAAATTGCCCCGTATATGAGAAGTCCACAAAATACCTTGGAGCCTATCATGACCAATTCTGAGAACATCATTCAATTTGGCCCCAATGCTTATGCAAAGCCGGCTACCGCGTTGAATATCCTGAGAGAAACAATTATGGGTCGTGAGCTATTTGATTTTGCTTTCAAAGAATACGCGCATAGATGGATGTTTAAACATCCTACTCCAGAAGATCTTTTCCGAACGATGGAGGATGCTTCGGCTGTAGATCTTGATTGGTTTTGGAGAGGTTGGTTTTATGGTTCAGAGCCTGTGGATATTGCAATTGAGAATGTGGCGCTATTCAAAATGGACAACAGAACCCCAGCTGAGAAATCAGCTGATCAGACTGAAGCTGCAGCACATGAGGAGGATTATGTTTCTAAAGAATTTAATAGAACAGCAGTACCAAAAACTTCAGTGGAGGCAGATCCTGCTACCACAGATTTCTATGCTACCTACAATCCATTTTCCGTAACTCCTGCTGATGAAGACTCTTATAAGAAGTTCATGGCGAGCCTTAATCCAAAGGAAAAAGAATTGATGCAAAGCAATTTAAATTTCTACCAGATGACATTCAGAAATGTGGGCGGTTTGGTAATGCCGATCATTCTGGAATTTCAGTACACAGATGGAAGCTCAGAGATCGAGAGAATTCCAGTAGAAATTTGGAGAAAAAATGAAACTGAGGTTACCAAGGTATTTGTAAAAGAGAAGGAAGTCAAACAAATCATTTTAGACCCTTTGCGTGAAACTGCCGATATCGATGAATCCAGCAACTACTGGCCTAGGCAATATATGCCTTCTAGATTTGAGCTGTTCAAAGGAGACACCGGAGTGAGAGGAGCTTCCTCCGGTACCAATCCGATGAAAGAAGCAAAGAAAAAATAACAAAGGTTATTGTGAAAAGGCCGGCTAATGTCGGCTTTTTCATTTCTGATCTAATGGGTAAAAGTCAGTGAATGCACCGTGCAAATTTACTCTACCTTCATTTTACGATATATGGAAATACAATGGCTTATTGACGGTTTTGCTGTAGGCCTGGCACAGATGAGCTGGCTTGAAGCGATCGCGGTGTTTTTTGGAATAGCCTCAGTGATTTATTCCATGAAAGAAAACATTTGGGTCTATCCAACAGGAATAATTTCTACCCTTATCTATGTGTGGATATGTTTGGAATTCAAGCTGTATGCAGATATGGGCATCAATGCATATTATTTTAGTATGTCCATTTATGGCTGGTATGTGTGGACTCATCCCAAAGATGGAAAAGAAATTTTACCAGTCACTTGGCTCAAACCAAAGGGTTGGTTAATTGCGATGGCTATCTTTGTGGTCTCTTATTTTGTACTGTCCTATGTCTTAAAGGATTTCACCGATAGCGATGTTCCGTATTGGGATTCCTTTACGACTGCCTCGGCATTTTTGGGAATGTGGCTGATGGCCAAAAAGAAGATTGAAAACTGGATTTTTTGGATTATTACCGATATAGTTGCGGTGCCTCTTTATTTCTATAAAGGATTGATATTGACATCTTTCCAATTTTTGTTTTTTACAGTTCTGGCTATTTTAGGACTATTGGCCTGGATCAAATCCTATCGACATTATGCGCATACCTAAGAGGATATTAATTCTTGGACCTGAATCTACAGGCAAAAGTACATTAGCATGGGATCTTGCGGATCACTTTGGAGAGCCTTGGGTTCCTGAATTTGCCAGAGAATATTTGAAAAAAAATGGTAATTCATATACTTATGAAGATTTGTTGATCATAGCTCAGGGTCAAGTAGCTTCTGAAGATGTGCTGGCGCAAAAAGCGGTTAAATTCCTATTTGTGGATACAGATCTAAGGGTGATTCAGGTTTGGTCTGACCATAAATTTGGTAAAACAGATACTTGGGTCACCATGCAAATAGCAGAGCATTGGTATGATTTGATTCTGTTGACAGATACTGATTTGAAGTGGGAACCTGATCCTCAGCGTGAGCATCCTGAAGAGAAAATGCGGTGGCACTTCTTCAAAAAATACCTACGCCTTGCTCATGATAGTGGAATTCCGTATGAAATTTTGAGTGGTGACCGCACTGCTAGATTAAACAAGGCAGTTACTATCTGCGAAAGTTTGTAAGCAGAATCAGTCACTCATAGAATTCTGATTTTCCGATCCATAATCTGAAGTGCTGAAATTCAACTATAATTTTGAAGTTTTTATCACCATTTTCCCAGCGAGAGTGTAGCTGCTTCGACCAAGCGCATCATATCCGGGTGAGTATTATTATTAAGGATTATGATCGTTTTGTTTTCTTCGATGTATCTGGCAATGATGGTTTGGTAACCAGGATTGTCGCCAGTATGCTTCACCATTTTTCCAAAGGGACTTTTGGGTTCTATCTCCCAGCCAAAGCCATAGTAACTTCTTGTTTCATTGTTTAGCTTGAAAGGACTAAACGCTTCTTCTAATAGTTCTTTAGAGATTAATTTTTCTGTGTAAAGCGCCTGATCCCACAATAACAGATCCCCGACCGTACTGGATACTCTTCCCGGTCCTTTGCGATTGCCCAGCCAGATGGTGTAGTCAGAATCTTTAAACTTATTTGCATTTACGTAATTACCCTTTTTATCGGTTAGGTGACCAGCTGCAAAAGTAGGAAGTTGTGCTTTTTCGGCAGGAGTCTTGATGGCGGTGCTTTCCATACCTAGAGGTTCGAAAATCCACTCCTTACTCAGCTCAACAAAATCTCTATTGGTCACTTTCTCTACTACGCTCGCCAGCAATACATATCCAGTATTGCTATAATCATAGCGATCTCCAGGCTCAAAGTATTTTGGTGGAGTATACTTTCTGAGGTACTCTAAGATTTCCGGGTTTCCGGCTATTTTAGTTTTATCCCAATGCTTATCCATTATAGCCTGGTAGTCCGGGAGACCACTCGTGTGAGTGAGTAGATTGCGAATGCTAATTCCCGGGTAAGGAATATCAATATAATCGGAAAGTTGATCGTCAATATCCAAGAGTCCCTTCTCCTTGCATATCATTACCATCATGGCAGTAAATTGTTTTGAAAGGGAAGCCAATTCAAAAATGTCATCTTGATGTAATAGAACTCTATTTTCAAAGTTTCTCATTCCCATTGCTTTTTCGAAGAGAATTTTACCATCTTCTGCAACCAAAATTACACCTGAAAAACCTTGCTTTTCTGCTCTCTCAACAGCTTCTTTTAGAATTTTTTGCTGGGCAAAACCTTGATGCGAAACTAAAAGAAGCATCAAAATAGAGAGTGATAGTAGTCTTACCATAGCCATAGATTTTATCCTGATAAAATTACAAAACGTTTTACTCTTGCGCTAATCGCACTATTTTTTGATGAATTGGATTTCGCCCAATTAGGTAATAATCCAGACGGTTTTTACATACAAAATTGTTAAAGCGAGATTAAAACTATACTATATTTTCACTCGGGCTACTATGCTATTTCTGACCGAATCATAAAAAAAAGCTAACTGAATTAATTGATAATTGAGTCAACATACTCATCGGTCCAGCCAGTCTTTAAATGCATTTACTTTTTCCCTGCTGACCAAAATATCCGGATCCCCACAGTTTCTTAACCTGACCTTTAATCGGCTATTGGAATAGACACTAATTTCCTCAATTGATTCACTTGAAATTAAGTATTTTCTATTGAGCCTAAAGAATAATTTAGGATCCACTAAGGCTTCTGTTTTTTCTAGATTTCCGTCCAATACAAACTTTTTTTGATCGTGAGTTTGAAGAAAAGTTATGCGCTCCTCGCTAAAGAAAAAAGAGATTTGATCAATAGAAATGCTTTGAATCTTTTCTCCATATTTCACCAAAAATCGAGACTTGAAATTTTTTGAATTAGAGTTGATCAAACTTTTCAAAGCCGCTATATCAACTCCTTGCTTCACGTCTCTAGATTGAAATTTTGTGATAGCTTTTTCTAAATCAAGCACATCTATCGGCTTCAATAAGTAGTCGATGGCATTAACTTCAAATGCTTTTATAGCATAATTGTCAAAAGCTGTAGTGAAGATGATTGGTGTGGATAACTTCATCTGATTGAATATTTCAAAACTGCTTCCATCAGCAAGTTGGATGTCGCAAAAGATCAAATCAGGAAAGGGGTTGTTGCGTAAATAATTTACGGAACTTTGAATGCTGTCTAAGTTATCCACAATTCCAGCTCCTGGAAAATAGGGAATTACCAGATTCAATAATCTTTTTGCTGCCAGTTGCTCATCTTCTATAATCAGAATTGTCATTGCTCGATTTGTAATAAAGGAAGTATTACTATAAAAGAATTTTCAGTATGGCTTATTATAATTTTTCTGTCGCTTATAAGTGAATATCGCTTTTTTATGTTATCCAACCCTACTCCTGTGGATTCAATTTCTTGTGTGAGTTTGGGTTGAAACGTATTAGTTATCCACAATTCATCATCCTTCTTTTCTATACTTATTTGGAGTGGATCAGCTGAGCTGGTAATATTGTGTTTTATCGCATTCTCCAAAAGCAATTGAAGAGAAAGTGGAGGTAAATTAAGAGGTTGATGATCATCAACCTCTAAGATGAATTTCAGGCTTTCTCCGAATCTAACCTTATACAGATCTAAGTAGTTTCTGGCAAAACTAAGTTCTCTTTCCAATGGAACTAACTCTTCATTCTGAACTTCCAATACGTATCGGTATATCTTGGAAAGTCTTTGGATAAATTCTGCAGATTTATCGGCGTCCTCATACACCAGAGTGGTAAGGACGTTGAGCGAATTGAATAGAAAATGTGGGTTGAGTTGATCTTTTAATGATTGATATTGACGAGATAGTTGTTCACTCTTAAGCTGGGCTGCTTCTGTAGCTGACTTTTTCCATTCTATTAGCCAGCTTCTAGTAGTAAATAGTGCCATGATCACCAATGCTATGTACATCGGAAGTGTCGCATTTTGTGCGATCGACCTGAATGGAATGTGATTCAACTCTATTTGATCATTGACCCAAGCATAAAATAGCACGATCGTAAATGAAACAATAAAAGCATATGTCAAATAGGTTCCTACCGTCATCACCAATCTCTTGACGGGATGCTGTATCCAGGAAATTCTACGGTCGTAGTAATTTTCAACAACATTTCCCCCATAACTCATCCCCATGGTAATAGCCAGAGAATATAAAAAATCAGGAAATACACTTTTTATACCCTTCCAGGTTAAAAAACAAGTCGGACAAAAAATCAGTATTAAGAGTAGCGCAATTCCCAAATTGATTAGAAGAAACTTTGGAAAAGTATTCCAGATTCCGATCCTCATTTTAAATATAGAGTCTGTGGAGTTGCTCTTCATAGATTGGAAATTAGCCAAAAACCTTCAAATTTTTGTTTAATGAATATATTTTGTGGATAATTCCCAGAGATTTTTTCTAACCAAGTTTTTCTATTAAACCTACAGCGTAGTTTGCCTTTGCGGGCAAATAGGTCTGTCGCTGCATGATTAAAAGTTGATTCTATTGCATATGAAAAATATCCTTACCTTGCTTCATTATAAGTTCTTTTTATAATTCTTCATCATCGGAAAAGGTTATACTTAGCTGTGTATTAATAGGGAATCGTGTGAAAATCACGAACTGTCGCGCAACTGTAAGTAACATACCAAAGGTTTTCTTCATCAATTGTCCACTGTCTCGATACGTTCGAGTTGGGAAGGACGAAGCAAACCGTTACAAGTCAGGAGACCTGCCTATTCCGATCTGCCTACCGTTAGGCAGAAATAACATTGCTTTCGCGATTCGAAGCCATTAGTCAGACAAATGAGTTTACGTTCACCTCAATCTACTTAGCAATTAAGGGATTGAATCAATCTCTACGCATTTTGCCTTTCCAAAAAAAATCTTATCGCAAAAGTACTGTGAAGTTCAGCAAAAGAGCTTTTAACTATTTGTTCACACATTTAATGTTAAAAGAAAATGCAAACGCACATTCTTGGCTATCCGCGAATAGGTAGCAAAAGAGAGCTCAAAAAAGCCTGTGAGCAGTATTGGTCAGGCAAAATCACGGTTAAAGAACTGTTGAAAATTGGAAGTGAGATTCGCCAAAAAAATTGGCAACTCCAGAAGGAAGCAGGAATCGACCTTATTCCTTCTAATGATTTTTCGTTTTACGATCAGGTATTGGATATGTCACTTACGGTGGGAGCGGTTCCGGACCGCTATCACGAGGTGATTCTCAGTCAAAGCAAATCCGAATTGGATCTTTATTTTGCCATGGCGAGAGGTTATCAAAAAAATGGACTGGATATCACAGCTATGGAGATGACTAAATGGTTCGACACGAACTATCATTATATCGTTCCTGAATTTACCAAAGATCAAAAGTTCAAGATTCTCTCCACTAAGCTGGTGGATGAATTTCGTGAAGCAAAACAAGCAGGGATCACCACTAAACCAGTCATAATCGGACCCGTCTCTTATTTACTTCTTGGAAAAGAAAAAGAAGCGGGGTTTCATCGCATCGACTTGCTGAAAAATCTGCTGCCAGTTTACTTCGAGCTACTTTCTCAATTGCAACAGTTGGTTGTAGAGTGGGTTCAATTTGATGAGCCCTATCTTTCGCACGACCTCACTCAAAAGGAGAAAGAAGCTATTACCTCTGTGTATAGTGAGATAAAAAGCAAATTTCCACAGCTTAAAATTATCCTTGCCAATTACTTTGACTGTTTCGGAGATAATCTTGACATAGCTCTTGATTTACCGGTACATGCCTTACACTTGGATTTGGTAAGATGTCCATCTCAATTGGACGACATCTTAAATTCAAAGAAGTTTTCCGCCAATACTCACCTATCTTTAGGAATAGTTGATGGAAGGAATATCTGGAAAAATGACTTCCAAAATTCACTTGAGATCATCCGCCGGGCGGTAGAAAAGATAGGTTTAGCGCGAATAATGATCGCACCATCGTGTTCATTACTGCACGTACCTTGCGATCTGGACCTTGAGTCAAATGAAGATATTTTAGCTTCTGACATCAAATTGTGGTTAGCCTTTGCAAAGCAAAAGCTTGACGAAGTAGTCACATTAAGCCGATTGGCCACAAACGATAAAAGTAAGAATTTCACAGTACAGCTCGATGCAAATCTACAGGCCAACCAGAGTCGAAGTACTTCGAAGCTTATTCACAATCCTAAAGTAAAAGAGCGAGTTGATTCGCTTACTTCCAAAGATTCATATCGAAAAAATGATTTTTCTATCCGTAAAGAAAAACAACGCGAATCACTGAAGCTTCCACTTTTCCCCACAACTACCATTGGCTCATTTCCACAAACCTCTGAAGTTAGGACTTGGAGATCCAAATACAAGAAGGGTGACATTAATGAGCAATCATATGATGTCTTGTTGAAGGATGAAACCGAAAAGGCAATTCGCTGGCAGGAAGAAATTGGCTTAGACGTGTTGGTGCACGGAGAATTTGAGCGCAATGACATGGTAGAATATTTTGGAGAGCAGCTAGATGGGTTTGCTTTTACCCAAAATGGTTGGGTGCAGAGCTATGGAAGTAGGTGCGTAAAACCTCCAATCATATATGGTGATGTGCAGCGAACTAATCCGATGACTATTTACTGGACACAGTTTGCGCAATCATTGACTGATAAGCTAGTCAAAGGAATGCTCACCGGGCCTGTTACTATTCTGCAGTGGAGTTTTGTGCGAAATGATCAGCCACGCTCAGCGACATGCACTCAAATTGCCTTAGCAATACGGGATGAAGTCATTGACTTGGAAAAAACGGGAATCAAAGTAATTCAAATTGACGAGCCTGCGATCAGAGAAGGCTTACCATTGAGAAGATCCGAGTGGCAAACCTACCTAGAATGGGCAATACGAGCGTTCCGTATCTCTTCCAGTGGGGTCAAAGATGAGACTCAAATTCACACGCACATGTGTTATTCTGAGTTCAATGACATTATTGAAAACATTGCAGCTATGGATGCTGATGTGATTACAATCGAATGCTCCAGATCACAAATGGAGCTTTTAGATGCGTTTGCCGAATTCAAATATCCTAATCAAATCGGTCCCGGAGTGTATGATATCCATTCTCCCAGAGTTCCATCCAAATCTGAAATGATCGATCTTTTAAAGAAAGCTAAGAAGGTAATCCCTGCTGAGCAACTTTGGGTGAACCCAGATTGCGGCTTGAAAACTCGACATTGGGACGAGACGAAAAAGGCCCTGACAGAAATGGTCTCTGCTGCAAAAGAAATGCGCGATACAGTTGATGCTCCTGTTTATTTATAATGGTTTTAGAGCGAGCAGTCGATTGGCTGTTCGCTCTATTGTTTTTTTCCAAATTAACTTTTGTCGCTAAACGTCAAGGAATCACTTAGAATTTACTAACTCGTAGCTATGGGAATGCACGAAGAGAAGAATTGTCCTAGGTGCCAAAATCTTTTTGAATGTAAAGTTGGCTCTATATCAATCTGTCAGTGTACTACTGTGATTCTTAACGAAGCTGAGCGAGATGATATTATGGATAAATATGACGATTGCTTATGTGTAAACTGTATGTTGGAAATGAGAGCGGACTACCATAATAGCATCTTGAAAAATAAAATTTTAAAACTATTAAGCTATCAAGGGAGTTAAAATCTTGTCACATTAAAAGTGGTCATAAAATTTATGGAAAATATGATGTGCCTAGACGTTTATTTGGATTCTCTGAATGAAGAGGAGTATCGAAAAATAAAGCCTAAGCTTAATTCTGACGTACCTGTTTCAAAACTCCCAATGAGTTGGGATATAATATCTGTTTCTTATGCCAATCAATTAAACAAAGTTTTGGTTGAATTTGAAGCTCAGCAACTTGAAGAAAAAGCGAAAACTTTTGACTGGAGCGTAGACCTTGATAACATATTGTCTAATCCATATCAGGCATTGGTTCTCACCGACAGTAAACAATCTATTCTTTGGGTAAATAAAAGATTTGAGAAGATGACGGGATATCCTCAAAGCTTCGCGGTAGGCAAGAAACCTTCTTTTTTGCAAGGCCCAAATACAAGCCTTGAAACAAATAAAAGAATAAGAAACTATTTGAAGACAGGGAATTCATTTGAGGAAATGGTGATCAATTATAAAAAAGACGCAAGAGAATATCTTTGCCAGGTTGCGATATTTCCCATCACAAATAATGAAGACGTCGTCACGCATTTTTTAGCTTTAGAAAACGAAATCAAATAATCTTGATTTTATATTTTATTATTCTATTATTTCCGTTTACCGTTTCTGAATTACCGTCCACCCAAACTCTATTTAAAGAGTTTGGGTGGACGGTTTTGTTTACTTACAGCTATCAGCAAGCTTTTCAGCCTGTTCCTTTCCCCATGTTGGAAGGATATAATTCTCATCTATTTTTGCTTTTTCAGCCTTGAATAGCTCAAGTGCAATTCTTGCCATTCCACAGGATTTTTCTGGTCCGTTTCCAAAAAACTGAGCCATACCAAATTCCATTCTAGCCATAAGTGAGGTGGCTCTAGGATTATTCTTGTCCTGATTTATTGCCTTGCCAAATAACTGTAACGCTTTTCCGCTCAGCTCTTGACCCCTTGAGTTTGGATCTACCGAGAGTTGACCCATTAAGATATAACCATGCAGCGCAGTGATCTCAGAATTGTCTGGTTGCTGTTCCAATATATGTTTTATCAACATCATTGCTTCTTCGAAATATTGATCTTTGTCCACCTCAAACCGAAAGGCTGAATTGATCAATGTCAAAGCGCCGTAGTAGGTTGGAAGCCATTCTTTTGGACTAGCTTCCGCAATTCGTAAAAAGCCGTTCTTGACGTTTTGAACATCTTCAACAGTTGCTATGGAATTCATTGCGCTAATCTGTTTTTTCATCGCCATCTCATAGGTGGAATCAGCAGCATTTGCAAGAGTTATCCACATCATTGCAATTAGTAAGCTTAAGGTGTACTTTTTCATAGGTAGTAGATTTATAAGTTGTTTAAGAAGTTTGCGTTTTTGTCTTTTGATAAGGTGAGAAACACTCCTAAGAATAGGAATCTTGGCGCTCCCTGAACTTTGGGCAAAGAAGGATAAAATCCATTCTCTTCTGGATTTTTGGCAAATGAGTATCCAAATACATTCTCTCTTCCTAAGACATTGTTCACTGCAAAATGTATAATTAGATTTGGCTTAGGGAGATAACTCCAGCTCACACTTACACTTTGATAGGGGTTAGTTTTGGAATTCATCTCGCCATCTTTATTGGGATCAGTATAGGGATATCCATCATTCATGGAGACTGAGGCTCCTATTTGTGATTTCAAAGGCTGAACAAAATGCTTTAGCACCACCGAGAAGTTTTGTTTGGGAGCATAATCCGGTTGCACTTCAGTTCGATATTGATTGTAACTACGTTCGCTTTTCACATAGCCATAAGAAATCCAATAGTCTGTATTCTTGAATGTCTTTTGATCCCTAAAAAATAAATCAAACCCTTTGGCAGAGCCTGCTCCATCATTGCTGAGCATTTTCGGAGATAGCTGCTCACCATCAAACTTAACCAACTTGTCGTACTGCTTTATGAAGGTTTCGGCACGAAATGTCCGGCCATCATTTGAATACAAATAGTTTAAAATTAGATGTTTGGCTTCTGAGTTTTTTAAAAAGTTGGACAAAATTCTAAAGTTATCCACAGGAAGTTGGTGAAAATTTCCAGCTGCTAATGAGATCTGGCTATTGGTAGAAACCTGATAGGCCATTGAGATTCTAGGGTCGATCCAGGTGTCGTTTATTAGTTTGCTGTTCCCTATTCTTGCACCTCCACGTATCATCAATCTTTTATTCAGGTACCAATCCCATTCAGAGAAAAAGTAGGTTTCTTTTTCAGTAAAATTTCTAAATTTATCCAGGTTTAGGTTAATTTCTGTATAGGTATGAAAATATGTTTCAAACCCTGATTTCATTGAAATGTGGTCTGAGAAATCTTTTATTGCAGTGGTTTTCAGATGAATCAAATCAGAACTTTTGTCAATTGAAATTCCAGAAATTTCGAAATTGTCTAGGTTATGGGAAAGAGCAGCTCCAGCAAATAAGGTCCAGCCATTATGAAACGCTTTTTTCCAATTACTTTGAACGTAAGAATAGGTATTTCTCAAATTGATCAGATCTCCTCTACTATCTTCTCCTGGTTGTGGTTGCCACAATTGCATTTTGTTAGCTTCGGTTCTAGCCAAAATTTTGACTATTCCTCCCTTTTTAAGCTTCTGCTGAGCTGCGATTTCTAGGTCTAACCCTACTGGACTTTTTTCCCAGTCAAAATCCTGCTTCACTAAATTCTGGTAGGGGTTTAGATTGAAATAATTTCCTGAAAAAGAGATGCTGTGTTTATCAGTTGCTAAAGTCTGAGAATATCCGCCACCCACAGACATGAGGTTGAGATCTCCTTGTGTACGGGCAGAAACATCTTTGGTATTTAGAGATAACGTCGAAGAAAGTGCTTGTCCATATTCAGCAGAATATCCACCTGTGCTGAAAAATGTGCCTTTAAACAAATTTGGATTAAATCTGGTACGAGTCGGAACATTGTTGGCTGTGGTGCCATAGGCATTCCCAACCCGTAGTCCATCTATGTAGATTCCCACTTCGGAAGCATCTCCTCCGCGGACAAATAACCTTCCATCATTTCCTACCGTGCTTGTGCCAGGAAGAGTTTGTAAGGCTGACACAATGTCTCCCATCGCACTTGGTGTGGTGACTATATCCAGCGGTTTTAGAATTACAGCTCTACTTGCATCAGAAGATTCCATAGCCCCAGCGGAAATTGTTACCGAATTCATTTCGGTGATTTGCTCGATCAAGCGAATCTCACCTAATGCAATTGGAACTTTAGTACCATTGATTTTTTTTGAAATTGACTTAAATCCCATCATTCTAAAATCCAAATGTATAGTTTCATTTTCAGAGATAAGTAGGTTAAAATCGCCTTTTGTATTCGATGTTGTTCCTTCGTAAGTGCCTCTGAGGATTATATTTACTCCTGCAAGAGCAGTTCCTTTTTCATCGACCATTTTTCCAGTTAGTTGGATTTGCCCGGATGCGTTGGTTTGATACAGAAGAAATAGAGTGATAAGTAATGCTAAGAGTTTCATATCTTATAGTAATTGGACCGAAGATGTGGGAACTCTGATTGGTTAAAAAATAGAACTTGCCGAAGTGTAGAAAGTAGATACTCAAGTGTTAGAAATTACTACTGAAGATTTTCATACCGTTTCATTTACGTTAGCAAATAGGTATAAAAGGCATATAAAATCACACATCCAAAGGTAATTTTGTAATGAGGATTGGATCTTGATGCTATATAATCTAGTGTGAATTGGGATGAAAGACGACTGCAGTCAGAGATTTACTTCTAGTAAGTGCTTCTCTATTTCCAAACCGGAGAAAGGTCTTTAGTTTTCTATAAATACTATGAAATTTTCTATTCTAAAATATGCTAACGATGTATCCTTTCGCATTAACCCAAAAGTATTTGAAGCCCTTCTGGATTTCTCAAAAGGATACCGAAAGTATGAGCTAAAAACAGCGATGTCCTTTGAGTCCATCTATTCGATGCGGTTTTATGAGTTATTGAGTGGTCAAAAACGCCCTCTATCCTACACAATTGATGCGTTGAAAGTCATGTTTAATCTCGAAAACAAATACAAATTAACGGTTGATTTCATCAGGAGTACCGTGGATGTAGCTAAAAAGGAATTAGACACAAAAAGTCCATATAGTTTTGAATACAAGCGTAATAAAAGAGGGAGAAAAATTCATTCACTAACTTTTTATCCCGTGTACAATCCAGAGAATAGAGATTCTTCTCTTGACAAGAAATCACTACAAAAGAGAGTATCTTTGAATTGGGATTTAGATAGGATAATCGTTAATTATTTATCGGAAAACTTTGGTTTTACTGATAATGAGATCAAAAACAATATCGATCTATTCAAGCTGGCTGAACAGGAACTGGATCTAATGATAGAACTGAGTTCATTAAAGGTTAAAGCACAAGAAGCCAGGACAAGTCCGCAAGCTTTCATCGTGGGGATATTAAAGAAAAAACTTAAATTATAGTATGGAAGACGATTTAGAGGAAATCGTAAAAAAGGATGTTTTAGAGTATTTGAAAAACAAACTTGTTTTACCTGTTGTGAATGGGCATCTCAAATACCATGATGAGCGTAATTATAAAACATTCACCAAAGAATTAGCTGACACATTTGAAGAATACCTGTCTGATCATTTTGAAAATGATTACCATTCAAGAATTGGACAATACTATTTCAGTGCGCTGTATGGAGACTATGTGTCGGAGGAAATGCTAATCGAAATCGTGAAGGCCTCGGATGATCAAAGGTTTCATGGGGTTGAAGTTCTTTTTGCAGGTTTAACTGATTTGGATTATTCCTCACAAGAATCCGTAAATGACATGACTATCAAATTTGACCATACTGCTAATCTAATAAGACGTATGATTCTTCATCATCTTAATGAAAATAACGTCAATACATAATAACGTATTTACGTATTGATACTAAACGCCTAAATATTGCCTTACAGCCTTTTCTACTAGGTTTTTTACGTTATCCCCCTCCTCTATAGCCTTTAATTTTAAGGCTTTCAACAAGTCTTTATCTAACCAAAGAGTATAACTGCTTTCACTATCCCTTTTGCTTTTTTTGACTGGTACAATCTTTTGTTTAGGCGTTTCCTGTGATGATACCTGTTTCAATTTATCAAATGCTCCCTTCATCAAAGTAAATTTAAAATCTCATTTGTCAGTTGATCTAATTCCTGTATTGCCTGCTGGTCATTTCCTTTGCTGATACCTCCGGAAAGAAATGTATTATTAAAAACAATTCTATCTCTGATCTCTGCAAGAATAGGCAAATCATACGCTTTCAATTGTTCCTTAGCCTCGTGTGTTATGTTCGTTCGGGGCTTAACCATATTCAGTACAATGCCCGCTTTCAATTCGGGTTTCTTTTTCCGTGCTTCCTGGACAAGTTCAATAGTTGCACGTATCGCCATGATATCTGGAACTCCTGCTTTAGTCGGTATTAACACGAAGTCTGAAGCCAAAAACACAGGTATCATATTCTCGATTAGATATGGAGGTGTGTCAATAAAAACAACATCGTAAGGCTTCCTTTTTAGACTTTCTGCCCCCTCATAATCCAAAATATCAATCCCCTCTACAATGTCTTTTAACTGCATTATAGATCCTTGTGGGTCTGTATCGGTTAAGGCCGTTTTCACTTCATTACTGAACCGATAAGCAAGGTTTAAAGCTAAGGTGCTTTTCCCTACACCGCCCTTTTGATGCGCTATTGTTATGATTTTAGCCATGTTATGTATTGATATCAATACATAATAATGTATTGACGTATTTACACAAATATAGGAAATGGATTGATTATTTAATTTTTTTATTCGTTCTTGAAAAAGAAAAATTAATTTCACTGAATAGTCAACTCTCTCCAAATAATGAAAAGAACCATATTAGTTTTTTCCCTAATATTTATATTTTGTAAAGTAAGTGCACAAAATGAATCAGTTGAGAAAAGTGTAACTGGAGTTCAAATCGGTTTTTTAGGAGCAAATATTTATAATGAGGCCAGACTTGCGGATGCCTTTGTTCTAAGAAGTCAATTTGCACTTTATCCAGGATTTTTTGGTGGAGAAGCTAATCCGAATACCAGCCTAGTCCTTTTCCCCGAATTCTCACTGATACCTAAATATTATTACAATTTGAAGAAGCGTGGAATCGCTGGGGATAACACCGCAAATAACTCCGGAAATTATGTGAGTATTGACTTCAAATATATCTCAAACTGGTTCAGTTTGTTTAACACGGATAATATTGCAACTGCAAACAGTATTGGTATTATACCAACGTGGGGATTAAGGAGGAATTTTTCGGAAAACTTCAATTATGAGTTCAATATTGGTCTCGGATATGGAACTTATCTGAACAATGTATCTGGGAATACCTCAGAGATCATTTATAACCTTGGAATTAAGATTGGTTACGATTTTTGAATCCATTTGATACAATTTAGATAACCCTGGATCATGGCTTATATATCACATTTGTTTGATTATACGCCGCCGCAATCCCATAGCCCCCTTTAACATTGCTGAATAAGATCTTAGGTTCAAAGAACGCATTTTCAAATCCTTCTGGCACCTCAGAAGTAAGTCTATATTGATAGTAATTGGGAGAGACTTTCCTTAAAGAAATTCTAAAACTTTCAAAAGGAATATACTCTGAATTTTCTCCGAGCCAAACAGATCTACCTTGTCTAAACTCAAGTCGTACACGATAATTCTGTCCGTCAAAACATTCGTCATGGATCATAGCAGCAGCCCCATCGCTATACCAGACACAGGGAACATCGCCTATTCCTGCAGCTCCCTTAACATCGCCCAAAATCCACTGCTCACCAGTCGAAACCCGATAGCCGTAAACATTGATTTCATAGTAATCCCCCATTCCTGTAGGATCTTTTAAGACCAAATCCATCAGATAGTTTGGCCTTGAAGATTCAATTTCAACTGTTTCAAAATGATAAGACACCAGTGGGAATTGTGAAGGTAATTTCTCAGGTGTAGTCTTTACTTCGGGATATCCTTCAGCCTCGATTTCAAAATGATAGGAATCCAACGAATCAGGCGCAAAGCTCGATAAGTATCCTCCTTCACCCATTTCTTCAAGACTCTCGATATATTCTCCGTTTTTAAACAGTAAAATATTTGCACCCAACACATCAACAGGACTGACTATAGTCCCTGAAGGATTCTGGGAATGGGAAAGATTCACCGAAATGCGTTCTCCATTTTCCAGTATGGAATTTACTACCAGTTGATCTCCTTCATAAGCTAATTGGTAATCCTCCATACAGGACACTAATACCATCGCAATTACTGTAAAAGCAATTGTTGGTAAGGTCAGCCTAGTTATTTTTCTGATTGCCATTTCTTATAGACTAAAAATTAATTGAATAGTTAAAATAGGGAAGAATAGGGATTCCCCCCTTCTTTTCAATCTTAATTCCCTGCGTACCGACAAAGCTGCTTTGCAAGGGAATATCATAGTTTATGAACAAAGGGTTTACCCGGTTATAAACATTGTAGAGTCCAAAGCTTATGCTTCTTTCCTTCCCTTTTTTATTAGTCCAATTTTTTATTGCCCCAAAATCCAGGCGATGATAAGCTGGCATACGGTTAGAATTTCGGGTAGAATAAACCGGGACAAAATCACCTTCGGTGTTCTGGATAACAGCCACTGGAAGTGTCACAGGATTGCCACTGGTATACACCCAATTGGCATTCAGTTCCCAACCTTTTGTCAACTTAAAGTTGCCCACTAATGAAAAATTGTGTCTTCTGTCATAGCGGGAAGGATACCAGTCACCGCTATTAAGGTTGGTGAATTTCCGCTCAGCCGATGATAAGGTATAAGAAATCCATCCGTTGAAAATCTTATTCTCAGCCTCCAGCATGAATTCTAAACCGCGGGCTCTCCCCTCTCCATTGTTATAAATAGAACCTTCCCAATTACTCTCCCTGATATCCATGAAGTTGGTCCCGGGAACAGGCTCTATCAGATTGCTGCTTTGTTTGTAATACCCCTCCAGACTCATTTTTAACACCAAGGACGAATTGATCAGTTTCTTGCTCATGCCCAATGACCATTGACGGGAAGTCTGGGGAGGGCTGAAATCACTGGCAGGAATCCAGATGTCATTGGGCAAACCTACTCCATTGCTGGCAAGCATATGGATGTACTGGCGCATCTTGGTATAAGAAGCCCTGAGCTCGGTCGATTCTCCTATTTTAAAAACCGAAGATAGTCTTGGTTCTAAACTTGAGAAATTCTGGTCTTCAATCCTAAATTGCGTTGCTCTTAGTCCTGCTGAAAACTTCATCCATTCCCAAGGCGAAAAGCTGTCTTCCACAAACACGGCTGATTCAAATGCATTTAAATAAGCTGGTGGTGTTTTCTCCAAAAAGGAAGAGCTTATAGAACCTGGCAGATAGCGGTGTTGGTCTAGCTGTGTCCCAAAGCTAATATCATGGGAGGGCAAAGGATTCCATTCAAATTCTGCTTTGGCACTGAAGTCCCTAAGACCGGATTGAGAGCTGAAGAAATCCTTTTGAAGATCATCACCATTGACTGTATGTAATGATTGATTCTTTATCTCATGCTTGTATTCGGTAGTCCAAGCGGAAAAATTGGCAAATAAAGCCGGCGATATTGTTTTTTTATAGCGGAGATTCAGCGTTTGATTTCCCCAGTTCAACCCATACGTCTCATAATCATTTCTTGTTCCTTCCTTTCCTTCATAGTTATCCCTGCCAAAATAATAGCTTAGAAAAACCTCATTTTTATCGTTAATAATGTGATGCAGTTTTCCGTTCCAGTCATGCATCACGTAGCTGACAATTTGATCACTCTGGGCAATTTTGAATATAGGCTTCATGAATGCACCGATATAGGATATTCTTCCGCCAAAGTGATAGGAAGTAGAGGACTTGCTTCCTATAGGTCCTTCTATAGAAATTCTAGAATTGATCAGTCCGATACTGGCTTCACCCTTAAATTCAGATTTGTCTCCGTCTTTCATCCTTACATCTATGACCGAGGAAAGTCTGCCTCCGTATTTTGCAGGAAAGCCGCTTTTGATCAAAGAAATACTTTTGACCATTTCCGGATGGAAAACCGAAAAGAAACCGAATAGATGACTGGGGTTATAAATAGGCACATCATCCAAAAGAATCAGATTTTGATCCGGTGTCCCGCCCCTCACGAACAAACCGGAACTTCCTTCTATTCCTGTGGAAACCCCCGGTAAAAGTGCCAAGGACTTAAACAGGTCAGGCTCTCCCAACACAGTTGGTATTTTAGTCAACTTAGCCACAGGAATGGAGAATGTGGTACTGGTCTGCATCTCTGCTTCTGAACTGTTCACTACAAATTCAGCGAGTTCCTGGATCTCCATTTCTACTGTCAGTAGAGAATCACTGGTAGTAAAGATGTCAATGGATGTTGGCAGATACCCCACTCTTGAAAAAGAGAGCTTTATAATTTGGCCTTGGTTGACACTGATGCTGAAATGCCCGTTAGAATTGGAGGAAGCGTTGGATTTATCTATTTTATTGGTAATAATTGCCCCAGAAATAGTCTCTCCTGAAGAGGCTTCCCGCACTGTTCCAAAAATTTTAACTGATTGGCAATAACTTGATCCAGTAATAAAGAAGAGAAAATTAATAAGGAAAAAAAAAATGTATTTATACATGCTTTAAATAAAAACAAAAAATTCCCTGAAACACAAAAATGATCAGGGAATTATGAATAATTAAGTTTAAGAATTTATAGGATTACACACCCCCCACTATCGCCGCCCTCAACTCCTGCAACTTCAACTCGTGCTGATGCATCAAAAGAACAAGCGACACTAAAACATTCATTCCAAGCATAGTCAATATTCCCTTCGTTATATTTTGTTTGCGTGAAATCAATATTTTGGGTTACGGTTCCAGGTGCAGGACCGGTTTGAGAAAACCATCCATTGACATCTAATGTTAGAGTGTTTGCAGAACTTGCGAACCAAAACCCTGCAACCTTCTTTTGATGCTTTACTCTAGCGCCTGTTCCAGAGTAAACAGGAGCTGTATTAGTTACCCATAATTCTGCTCTGAATCTTCGTCTTTTTTCATATTCATCATTACATGTTCCTACCTTTGCAGCATTTTCATGTCCCGTTTGAGAAATAGATCTTGTAATATTATAAATTCTAACGGATTCCTGAATATTTTGATCATTAATAGCTTTCGAAGTTAAATTGTTGAGCATTTCTCTATTTTGAAATTCATATACTTGATCATAACTCAGGACATAGAAATTACTCCCAATTTTAACTACACCTTTTGCATTTGCCACTGTAGCAAGAGCGTTAGAATCAATAGTTCTAACAATTTCGAGTTCTCCAGATCTTTCTTGCAAAACAGTGAAAAAACCTCCATAATAATTGCCTTTAATTTTATTTGGAAATTCAATATCAGAATTTTCATCCAGATTATTAAAGGCAGTTCTAGAAGAAACAAATTCGTTTCCTAATTCACTTTGCCAGATATCGAGTTCATCTGATGTCATCTTACTTAAAAGATTCAATGTTTCTTCATAAGCCTCCCTGGTAACAAAATTCAAAATACCATCTTCAATAAAATAAGCTTCTTGTAAATTCAAAGAATTCACATCATCCAATCCTGAATCTTGATCAATAGAGCATGAGGTAATAAGTAGGAAGGAAAACAATAACATTCCTAAAGAATTTCTTTTTAAATAATTCATGTTTTTAAAAATTTTAGTTAAGTGAAATAATATGTTGATCAAATTAACATTTTTTAAAAGAATTATCCAACACTTTACATACCTGCCACTTATAAAAATATTTGGGTTGATTTTTTAGAATAAAATTAGTGACATTCGAGACAAATCCTAGATCACTACCTCCCAAAACCTTTTCTAGAAGCCCTCACGACTTTTTCATCTTTCTGACCGTGAAATATGTCCGGATTGTCTTTTGTTCCCTTAAAAGCCCATTTCTTTCCTTTCTCAGCCTTCTGCTGTTCTATATGGGAAAGTTTAGCCTCTCTGACGGCCTTTTCAGCCACTCTAAAGTTGATCTGCCCTTCTAGGCTTACGGGCTTCAGGATCGGAGATAGTCGCTAGTTACGCTCTTAAACGACCTATCCTAGCATCTTTAGCCTCGCCATGATATCGGGAATACCTGCTTTAGTAGGTATTAATACGAAGTCTGAAGCCAAAAATACTGGTATCATGTTTTCTATTAGATATGGAGGCGTGTCAATAAAAATAACATCGTAAGGCTTCCTTTTTAGACTTTCAGCTCCCTCATAATCCAAAATATCAATCCCCTCTACAATATCCTTTAGTTGCATTATAGATCCCTGTGGGTCTGTATCGGTTAAAGCCGTTTTCACTTCATTACTGAACCGATAAGCAAGGTTTAAAGCTAAGGTGCTTTTGCCTACACCACCCTTTTGATGCGCTATTGTTATTATTTTAGCCATATTTCGTATTGATGTCAATACATAATAACCTATTGACGTATTGATACAAATATAAGAATTATGCTTAGATAATATCCTACAGTTTAAGTGAATCAAGATAAACTAGAGAAACAAGCCCTAATCATTTCTTACAACAAAAGAAAAAACTAAATCACTTATCGAAGGAGCGTATATAACCATGCTGACTCCAGATTCATAAGGAATTGCGGTTATAGTACAATTCCGTCTCTTCCTAGTTGTGTACACATATATAATTCGTTCTAACAACTTATTGTTGCAATATTCTGGGAAAGGGTGCTCTAAAATTATTTTTTACAGGAAACCGCATTTGAACGCTTTTTTCAGGCGTTCAAACGACACTAAACTAAATATAAATTGCTCATTATGATTAGTTTAGCTAATTCCTTGTTTTTTTAGAAAAAATGAATAAATTTATAGCGAAGTCTTAAATGAGACTTTGATTCCGGCCGGGATTTTTTAATTAATCAAAATTTTAATCTTATGAAAAAGTTATTATTTGGAATGGCCTTTTTAGGGTCTATGATGTTTTTCGGAGTTAACACTGCTAAAGCAGAAGAAGAACCGAAAGCTAAAAATTATTCAGGAGTAGGAGAAGATGGCACACAGCTATGCTTTTGTAACACTTCCGGAACAGGATGCTTGTGCCTTTAAAATAATTTGCGTTGGAAGTCATATTCCAACGCTTTTTTTATGTATTAAAAAAACTAATAAAATATATGAATAAAATATACGTTATTGTATTTTTTTTAATTTGTTCATGTTCTAATGTAAAAGAACCTCTGTACACTGAGTCAAATTCTTTTGAAGTTTACGACACATTGACCTTAAACTATACTACCCGGGATTTTAAAATATACGATTACGACGAAAATTTGGATCTATTTGTAGGTATGAGTAGAAATATGATGGATAGTATTATAGTATTTGATTCAAATGGTAGTATAAAATCAAAGTTTTTTGCGCTTGGTACTGGAAATCAAATTGTTGGTAACAACATATATTCAATCAGTTTCAGAGATAAGGATAAACTATTGATAAATTCTGACGATGGATTTGTTACTTATAACTATTTAACTGATTCGATCAGTCAAATAGTTACGTTCAAAAATTCAATCAGGGCCTACGGCTCAATCCAATCTTTTAATATTGAACAAGTTAAAGCAGGAGATTCGGAGATGTATTTAACAATCTTAAAGCCTTCTTTCCCAGAAAATTACCTTCGAGATTTCGATGAGAGAATTATTACTGATTATAAACCTATTACTGCTTTTTTTCCCACATCAGGAAAGTTTGAGATGATTGGAGACATTTCCAAAAACTCTATTTACTATTCAGAAAGTTCTCACTTTGGAGAATTATTGAGTTTGTTTGATTATAATTCTGAAAAAAGTTTAATTTTCTTACTAAATAATCCAGACAATATAGTATTAGTATATGATGTATTGGGCACATTAATCAAAGAGATTCCACTTACTACAAAAGAATTTAAACTTCCCTATTCTTATGGGTTCGGGTATGTGACAGATAATATGTTAGAGTATCAAGTTGTTAATAGTGTTTATAGAGAAATGTATTCTTCTGGAAGTGATTTATTAATCACCTACAGAACTGGTATACATGATGATACTTTTTTATCTATGAGCTCCCCCTCAGACCTTCCTAGATACTTTCAAAAGGAGATGAAGTATTATGCTATTCTTCTAGAAGATGAAGAACAAAACAGTGAGGAATTTGAATTACCCTATGCTTCTACAGGCATCGCTAATTTTAATTCCAAAAACAACTTGTTGCTATATACTAATCCCTCGATTACGGAAACAACAGATGGAATGATTTTTTTCAAAGCCAGAATCATTGAATCAAAATAGCGGGCAGTTAAGAGGCAAGTATCAGGTGTAGGTGGCTATTCTCAGACAGTCCGGAATATCTAAAGACGAGATATAACCTAGGCAATAAATTACCTCCCAAGGCCTTTTTTAGGGACTCTCACGGCTTTTTCTTCTTTCTGACTGGAAATAATCCGGATTGTCTTTTGTTCCCTTAAAAGCCCATTTTTTGCCTTTCTCAGCCTTCTTCTGTTCTATATGGGAAAGCTTAGCCTCTCTGACGGATTTTTCAGCCACTCTAAAGTTAATCTGCCCTTCTAGGCTTACGGGCTTCAGGATCGGAGATAGTCGCTAGTTACGCTCTTAAACGACCTATCCTAGCATCTTTAGCCTCGCCATGATATCGGGAATACCTGCTTTAGTAGGTATTAATACGAAGTCTGAAGCCAAAAATACTGGTATCATGTTTTCTATTAGATATGGAGGCGTGTCAATAAAAATAACATCGTAAGGCTTCCTTTTTAGACTTTCAGCACCTTCATAATCCAAAATATCAATTCCCTCTACAATGTCTTTTAACTGCATTATAGATCCTTGTGGGTCTGTATCGGTTAAGGCCGTTTTCACTTCATTACTGAACCGATAAGCTAGGTTTAAAGCTAAGGTGCTTTTCCCTACACCGCCCTTTTGATGCGCTATTGTTATGATTTTTGCCATGCAATGTATTGATATCAATACATAATAACGTATTGACGTATTGGCGTAAAGATAAGAAG
>Ga0307487_1000679_pt1 | contig 25911 bp, 12 predicted proteins | sample CBIW12metaG_FD_203665 | JGI IMG/M metagenome (GOLD analysis project Ga0307487, IMG submission 203665) | Sea-ice brine microbial communities from Beaufort Sea near Barrow, Alaska, United States - CBIW 1.2 | ecosystem: Environmental > Aquatic > Marine > Coastal | place: USA: Alaska | collected... | reverse complement strand
CAATGCACGTTTCCTGTATCGGAAATCGCTGCTGTTTCTTACGAAATTATTAATCTTTTCACTTTGCACTACTGGATTCGGATTTTCAGCAAACACATCTTTTTCTAAAGAAAAAATAGTCATATCGCATAATCATATGGCTAAAATCAACGATGTTGTCCATTTGATTAGAGCACAGACCGATTACAGATTTATTTATTCAGAAAAACTCCTCGAGAATACTCCTGAAATTGGATTGAAAAAAGGGGAGTTAAATCTTGACGTTTTGCTAAATCGTATTAGTGAAAAAGCCAATTTGTATTTAGATAAAGGTGATGATCACACTATTACCATTAAAGGGAGGAGTGAAATTTCAAATGCAGGTTTGGAAATAACACCAAAATCACAACAAAAGATAGAAATAAAAGGTAGTGTTCTTACGGCCCAGGACAATCTTCCTTTAACAGGTGTGAGTATTGCGGAAAAAGGAACCTATAATGGTGTTGTCACCGATATTGACGGTAACTTCACTTTAAAAGTCACAAATGAGGATGCCATATTGGTTATTTCCTATATTGGCTTTGCTACCCAAGAAGTTCCGGTAGGGGTAGAAACAGAATTTAATATTGTTTTGGAAGAAGATGCTTCCAGTTTAGATGAAGTAGTTATTGTGGGCTTTGGTAAGCAGAAAAAAATATCTCTAACCGGTGCGGTTTCTACTATAGATGTAGAAGACATGAAAGCAAATCCTACCTCGAGTATTTCAAATGCTCTCGCGGGAAATGTGGCAGGAGTCATGGGGATGATTCAATCAGGCCAACCGGGAAAGAACATCTCTGAATTCTGGATTCGTGGAATATCTACTTTTGGTGGAGGTAGCAGTCCCCTTGTTTTGATTGATAATATCCAGCGCGATTTAAATGAAATTAATATTGAAGATGTTAAAACGATTACTGTATTAAAAGATGCTGCGGAAACTGCTATGTATGGTTCCAGAGGAGCAAATGGCGTGATACTGATTACCACTAAAAGAGGAAGTGACGGTAAAATACAAATTAATTTCAAAGATGAATTCATTTATAATACCCGAACTATTACACCCGACTTTGAAGATGGTGTAAGTTATGCTAATTTGTTAAATGAATCGCGCATTACACGTAACGAAGGTCTCATTTATCAGCCAGAAGAACTGGAAATTTTACGATTAGGTCTGGATCCCGATTTATATCCGAATGTCGATTGGAAAGAGCGACTACTAAATGATGGAGCCATGACATATCGTGCTAATTTAAATATGAGTGGTGGTGGACCAACTTCACGGTTTTATGTTTCGGGCAGTTATGTAGACGAAGGCGGTATGTATTCAATCGATGAAACGCTGAAAGACGATTATAATACCAATGCAAATTACAAAAGATGGAATTACCGCCTTAATGCAGATTTTAATGTCACTAGTACAACAGTGGCAAAAGTTGGTGTTGCAGGTTCTCTTAGTAAACGAAACAGCCCGGGACTTGGCGATGGTGATTTTTGGGGTTCACTATTTGGCTATTCCCCCATTCGTACGCCTGTCTTGTATTCAAATGGCTATGTGCCGTCCATTGGAACGGGAAATCAAACCAATCCCTGGGTGATGGCTACCCAAACGGGCTTTAATGAGAATTGGGTGAATAAGTTACAAACCAACATTACTGTTGAACAGGATTTAAACTTCATTACAGAAGGGCTCCGTATGAGAGGAATAGTTGGCTATGATATCGAAAACGGAAACACTATAGAACGCCGTAAATGGCCGGAGCAATGGCGCGCTGCCCGTGCCCGTGATGCAAACGGAGATTTAGTGTTTTCACATATTTCTGACCCTAGTGAACTTTATCAGACCAGTTATTCAACCGGAAATAGAAACGAATTTTATGATCTGATGCTTAATTATGACCGCAGTTTCGGGAATCATAATATTGGTGCCGCGGTACGATTAACCCGTGATTCGTTTATACAGACAGTTGCACTTGGTGGTGATATCAAAAATGGTATTTCTAGGAGGAATCAAGCACTTGCGGGACGTCTGCTTTATAACTGGAAAGATAAATATATTGTCAACTTCAATTTTGGTTATACCGGTTCAGAGAACTTTGCTCCTGGAAAGCAGTATGGTTTCTTTCCTGCTATCTCATTTGCCTGGAATATGGCTGGAGAAAAGTTTATGAAGGACAATGTAAGCTGGATTAAGCTGTTTAAAATCAGGTATTCATACGGTAAAGTAGGAAATGATCAGTTAATGGGAGGAGAACGTTTTCCTTATTTATACACTATCTCAGGGGGTGTTGGTGGCTACCAATGGGCAGACTATGGTTCTGATAGGAATTATGGGGGAATGATATACTCACAAGTAGCCTCGTCTTCTGTAACCTGGGAGGTTGCAACAAAACAAAACCTGGGTTTTGATTTCGAAACCAGAGACATTACAGCAAATTTAGATTTCTTTAATGAGGAACGTACAGGTATTTACATGGCAAGGAATTTTTTACCTGCAATGGTGGGATTGGAAAGTACGCCAAGAGCTAACGTAGGAATCGTGAAATCACGTGGTTTTGATGGACGTTTCCAATACAGGAAGCAACTTGGTGAGGTAATCTTGACTACAAGAAGTAATATTACATTTAGTAAAAACGAGATCATCGAAAGAGATGAAGAAAATAATGTGTATCCCTATCAGAATCAAGAAGGCTACCGCATAGACCAGTCCAGAGGATTGATAGATTTAGGTCTGTTTAAAGATTATGATGATATTCGAAACAGTCCTACCCAAACATTTGGAACTTACCAACCTGGAGATATTAAATATAAAGATGTCAATGGTGATGGAATTATTAATGACGGGGATCGCGTGGCGATAGGGGCAACCAGACATCCCAACTTAATGTTTGGAGTAGGCGCTTCCGCGAGTTGGAAAGGATTTAGCCTTGGAGTGCATTTTCAAGGAGCCGGTAAATCCACTTTTTCCACCTATGGAAAAACAGTACATGCATTTAGTGAAGGAGAGTGGGGACAAGTTATGAAAGGTATTATGGGAAATAACCGTTGGATTGATTCTGATATTTCGGGAGATCCATCTACAGAAGACCCTAATGCTTCCTATCCACGTCTAAGCTTTGGTTCAAACCCGAACAACTTTAGGGAATCCACCTTCTGGCAGAGGGATGGTCGGTATGTACGTCTAAAGACGATAGATATTGGCTATAATCTACCAAAAAGCTTGATCAGTCGAGTGGGAGCCCAAAATGTTCGATTGTATGTGGTGGGAAGCAATTTAATGACCTGGTCTAAATTCAAACTTTGGGACCCGGAATTGGCCACACCTCGAGGAGAAGATTACCCTCCTGCAAAATCCATTACAATGGGAATTAGTGTTAATCTATAAACTGAAAAGCGATGAATAAAAAAATATTATATAGTGTTTTATTACTTGTGTGTGCCACAGGTCTGTTTTCTTCTTGTAGTAAAGATTACCTTGATTCTAGTCAATTTTTCAAAGATCGCCTCACAGAAGAAAAGGTATTTGAAGGTAAAGTATATTCAGAAGAATGGCTTGCCAACGTATTTGAAGAACTAAGAGGCATCAATGCTGATGTTGCCAGCAAGGGAGTAACGCCTCATAATTTTGCTGATGATATGTATTACGGCGATAGAGATAGTGATTACGATCCATCAAAAAATGAACTTTCCTATAATATGTTCAGAATGGGGGAATACAATGAAAATGACAAGCAGGGCACCTGGACGCAGTCTTACCGGGGCATTCGTAACGCATCTACCTTCATTCATAATATTTACATGAACAAAGAGTTGTCTGCAGATGAAATTGATGACTACAGGGGGCAGGCTCGATTTGCAAGAGCTTACCTATACTGGTTGCTCTTACGTAAATATGGTCCTATTCCTTTGTTGCCAGATAAAGGATTGGATTATTCCGATAATTACGATGAACTTGCCGTTCCACGAAGTACTTACGAAGATTGCGCCGCCTTTATAAGTAGTGAAATGCTACTTGCAGCGCAGGAAATGGAGACCAGAGGTATGGTACGTGGTCAGGCTGGTTCTGCCAGACCATCTGTTGGAGCAGCCTTGGCTACCCGCGCTAAAGTATTGATTTATGCTGCCAGTCCGTTAGCAAATGGAAATAGCTCAAGTTATGCTGCACTCTTAGTGGATGATCAGGGAAATCGCTTACTTTCTTCCGATTACCAGGAAGAGAAATGGGCAAAAGCAGCTGCTGCCGCCAAAGATGTGATGGAACTCGGAATATATCATTTATATACTGTACCTGTTCAAGAAACAGGTGAGGATGCTACGGTTATTCCGCCAGATGACAATAATTTTTCTGATAAATCATGGCCTTCAGGTTGGTCAAATATTGATCCGGCGAAATCATACGCCCAGGTATTTGATGGAACCTTACCAGCTTCAGGAAATCCGGAATTGATATTTACCAGAGGTAATAACCAGGATGGAGAAGATATCAGAGCAATGGTGGCCCATTCGTTGCCCCGATCCGCTACGGGCTGGAATACTCATGGATTAACGCAAAAGTTGGTGGATGCTTATTCTATGAATGACGGTACAGATATACCTGGTAAAGATATGGAAATTGGCCGTGGAGATGGCTCTGATCGCGTAATTGGTTATGTGACCCAGGAGGATTATGATGCTGGCATGTACAGACCTTTGCGACCTGATGTTTCTTTACAGTATGCTAACCGCGAACCCCGGTTTTATGCATCTGTGGCTTTCAATGGTAGTTTCTGGTCATTGTTAAATGAGTCTCAAGAACGTAACCGTAACCAACAGGTGTTTTATTACCGTAATAACCCTAAAGGAAACGGATTTAATTCATCCAATGCTTATTGGTTGCGAACAGGTTTTGGGGTAAAAAAATATGTGCATCCGAGTGATACCTATGAAGGTGGAAATATTGATAATATCGTATTTAAAACTGAACCCGCCATTCGCTATGCAGATATATTGCTTATGTATGCAGAAGCATTGAATGAATTAGATGGGTCGCACAACATTCCGGCATGGAACGGCGGAACCTACAATATCACACGCAACATCATCGAGATGCAAAAAGGGATTCATCCTGTTCGCATCCGCGGCGGTGTACCTGACTACCCAGCCAATGTTTACAATGACAAGGCGGAGCTAAGAAAAAGCTTGAAACAAGAGCGTTTCATTGAACTTTTGGCAGAAGGCCAGCGCTATTATGACCTGCGCAGGTGGATGGATGCTGATGTAGAAGAGTCTTTGCCCATTTATGGTTGTAATGTCCTTATGAATAAGGATGATCGGGATCTTTTTCATCGACCTGTAGCTGTTTGGGCATTGGAAACCACCTTTTCTGATAAGATGTGGTTTTGGCCGATTAGTCTAACTGAACTCAAACGGAATAACCGTCTTACACAAAATCCAGGATGGAATTACAACGATTAATAAAACATATATCATGATGAATAAACCATTTATACTGTTTCTCTCAATCACACTTCTTTTAATTTGCAGTTCATGTAATGAGGAGTGGACCGACGAGCAATTTAAAAATTTCGTATCATTCAAGGCTCCCTTAACAAGCGGAGGAGTTAGTGATATCTATATTCGCTATAAGGGAGATGAAAAAACGACATTCCAGCAACCACTGATTGTTAGTGGGTCTAAAACAAACGATCAAGACAGAAGTGTGCACGTCGCTGTAGATTCCGACACTTTGGAGGTTCTTAATTATGAGCGCTTTCAAAGTCGTGAAGATTTTTATTACAGGGAGTTAGATAGTCAATATTATACTATTCCTTCTGATGTGGAGATCAAGGCCGGTGAGAATACTTCATTAATGGGCATCGATTTTACATTAAATGATATCGATATGGTAGATAAGTGGGTGCTACCCTTAACTATAGTAGATGACCCATCTTATGATTACGTGGCAAACCCGCGGAAATATTACCGAAAAGCACTTTTACGAATTAACCCTTTCAATGACTACTCGGGTACCTATAGCGGTACTGCATTGAAAACAGTGATGGAAGGTTCTGAAGGTGAGGCACCTATTGTAAAATCAGAAATAAAATCCTATGTTGTAGATGAAAATACCGTATTCTTCTATGCAGGAAATATAGATGAAGACCGTCAAGACAGGGGTAACTATAAAATTTATGCAACTTTTGACGATACTGGAGCAGTAACATTCTATGCAGATAATCCTGATATAAATTTTCAGATAAACAAAGATGCAAGTTATAAAATAACAGAGCTAATGGATGAAATTCGTCCTTATCTTTTACACCGGTATTTAACCATTAACAATATTGATTATCAATATTCAGATTATACTATGGTACCCAATGTAAATATTAATTATAAAGTTTCGGGATCGTTGATTCTCGAGCGTCGATTAAATACCCAGATTCCAGATGAAGACCAAGCTATAGAATGGTAATAATAGAAGCTGAGCATAAGATGGAAAAGAATTCCAGTAAAAATTTTGAATTTAAAATCTAATAACTATGTATTTAAATATACTGTACAATAAAAGGAGCTTACATGCTCTTGGTTTAATGTTGGCTTTTTTAAGCATTGGCTTTTATGGTTGTCAAAAAGATGATCAGAATGAGATGACATTTCCGGCATTTGACCCTTCGCAACCCGTTGTGGTTTCTGGTTTTACACCTGAATCGGGTGGTGCAGGGCAGCGTCTTGTTATCTACGGAAAGAACTTTGGAACCGACCCCAGCATGGTAACAGTTTTAGTTGGGGGAAAAGAGGCGATTGTAATCAGTGTAAATGGGGAGTCGCTTTATTGTCTGGTACCCAAGCAAGCATATGATGGTGATGTTGAAGTGCGTGTTGGGGAAGTGGATAGCCAGGTAATCGCTTATGCGGACACCGGTTTTGATTATCAGCGCAAAATGGTGGTATCTACCTTGGCCGGCTACAAAAATGACCGGGGCGATGAACCCTGGAAGGACGGTAAATTCACGTCTGATAGCGAGATTGATATGGCGAGTGGATTATGGGAACCCTCATTCATGAAGTTTGATCCCCTCAATTCAAAGCATTTATGGGTAGTATATGACTTTAACAATGGCCTTTATCTAATCAATTTTGCAGATAGTACAATAACCAAAAAGCGATCGGATTTTGACCGCCCACGGAGTATTGATTTTACGAATGATGGTCAATATATGATTATTGCGGAAGACCGTGGCGGTGAAAATGATCGGGCAACATACCGCTTATCGCGCGACAAAGATTGGCAAGATAGAGAAGTCTTGACAAGATACAGGTCATGTAATGGTGCAGCGGTCCATCCGGTGAATGGAGAACTGTATTTCAACAGTTGGGAGAAGGGGCAGTTTTTCCGTTTCGATCTAAATAAATATTTCAGTGAAGGACTTGGAGATAAAGAATATGAAACTCTATTTGTGGTTCATGACCCCGGATGGGAATATAAGATTTTCATACATCCATCAGGAAATTACGCCTATATTGTGGTTATTAATCAGCACTACATCCTGCGTGTGGATTATAATTGGGAAAAGAAACAATTTAATCAGCCCTATTTGGTATGTGGTCAACTTAGAGATGCCGGTTATCAAGACGGTGTTGGCTCTAGTGTTCGTTTGAGAAACCCCTACCAGGGCGTATTCGTGAAAAATGATGACTATGTTGAAGCAGGTAAAACAGACGAATATGATTTTTATTTTACAGAGCAGCATAATCATGATATTCGAAAATTGACTCCTGAAGGTAGTGTGACCACATTTGCCGGAAGAGGAAGTTCAAGTATTAATCCTGACCCATGGGGCTATGTAAACGGTGACCTGAGAGAAGAAGCTCGCTTTGACCAGCCAACTGGAATTGCTTATAATAAGGAAGAAAAAGCTTTTTATATCGGTGACAAGTCTAATCACCGTATTCGTAAAATAGCTCTTGAGGCAAAAGAAGAAGAATAATTATAAGGACTAGAAAATGAATAAAAAGTCAAAATGAGTTTATTGATTAAGAAATGTTATTGCAAGAGTAATTTCATTTTGACTTTAAATCCGCAGGCTTAGATAAAAAAGGAAAGGAAAAGCCAATAAAACCGGAAGTTAAAAGGCTTTTCCAATTCAAATATTCTCACCAATTTAGGTGAAAACAAAAAAAGTCTTGAACGAAAGTTCAGGATTTTTTTGTTGTTTAAAAATCGATTAAAATTATGACCTCAATGGAAAACATACAATCCGTTGGAGGGGACGGTCTTTTTTGTGTATTATAATCATCAAATGGAATAGGTTCTCCCGATGCTTTGTAATTGCCACCTTACAAACTAACTATCCTGATATATATTATAAGCCCTTCATAGGAACCATTTCGACCTCTAAAAGTTTTGTCTACCCATATTAACACGCTTGAATTATTTCGATTTTTTTAGAACAGTGAGTAATTCAGTCATATCTACAACACCATAAGTGGAGGAATAATCGGATACGGCATAGGGCAGTATAAGGTTGTTATTATGTATAAGAGATCCGCAGGAATAAACTACATTGGGTACATAACCTTCCCTTTCGTGTTCCATTGGTGTGAGAAGTGGTTCTTTCAGGCGCCCTATTTGTTTTAATGGATTATCCAGATCAAACAAGGAAGCACCTATACAATACCGGCGCATGGTTCCAACTCCATGGGTAATAACTAACCAGCCTTCTTCTGTCCATAATGGGGATCCGCAATTCCCTAATTGGGTAAACTCCCAGGGATATTTAGGTTGTTGGAGAATTTCAGGATTGTTCCAAAGCGTTGTTCTGTCTGAGTACATGATATAATTATTTACACCATCTACCCTTGCCAACATAGCATATTTTCCTTTGATCTTTCTGGGAAATAAGGCCAAGTTCTTACCTCTAGCACCATTTCCATGCATTGGCATAACCCTGAAGGTATAAAAATCTTCCGTAGAGATTAACTTAGGAAGGATATGTGTGCCATTATAAGCTGTATAGGTTGCGAAAATTTTAACACTATCATCATCAGTAAAACGTACAAACCTCGCATCTTCTATCCCACTCTTTTCAGCATTTGAGATAGGGAAAATCACCCGCTCAGAAAGATCGGAATCTTTGTGGAACTGAATATCGTAGAACGAATCTACAAGCCAGGTCATCTCTTCCAGAGCAATTTGTTTATCTGTGGATATGTCACTATTATGCAAAACTCTCTCCACTTCATTTTTCAATACATAATATTCGAATTGATCTGGCAGGCCACTCATGATATTTTTTGAGTATTTCTCAGGAATATTCAGTACCTCCATCCTGTTAAAAAATCGTTCCTTATTGTATAATTTTTTATGAGAGATTACAGGTACATCAATGTTCTCACCAACCCGGCTAATTATTAAGTCATTATTCTGGTTCAGGATTGCTCTTCTAAATACTAGGGAGGAAATATGGCCTTCCCCGGTAGCCCGAAATGAAATAATTACCCGCTTCTCCCCAGGTTTTAAATAGGTTTGATCTAAATCTTCGATTATAGAAGGGTTGAAAATTGCAGCAGATTCTATAGCATATTCACTGGTACAGTAGGCTCCTAACAACATTTTACGTTCTAAGGACAAGTGGTCAAAATTAATTTTCATTCCCTCGATAATGTCCTGTATTTCTTTAGCGTGATTTAAGAAAACTTTTGAAATATTCCGGTGTCGGTTTGCAAAATCCCTTAATGTTTGTTCCAGAGCCAGGCTGACTTGGTCATCAGGAAGGTTCACGACTCTCATAACGAGTTGCTGAGTCCTTAACTCCCCACTCATAAAAAATCTTGCTATTATCCGACTGGAATCAGGATGTAATCGGATGTCTTTTCGTGTTACAGATACTCGCATATGATTAATTTTTATAAGCATCAAAACCTACTAAATGTACTAAAATTTTGCAGTGTTTAAAAGTTTAAATAACTAATAATTAGATCATTTAGTATTTTATGTGAAGAATATTTTTGTGATTCAAAGAGGGTGTTGCTTTACTTACCGAGAAGCTGAACTATACAGAAGGTTTGTTAATAGGCTAACTACACGTTGTTTTGCCAAAAGAATAAATATTAATAAAAACCAACGTAAGCCTGTATCTGAAATGCTTACCTAGGTAAATTTTTGATAAAAGCTTATTAAGCTACATTTATGCTTTTTTAGGATTTTGACATGATAGGTACGAAAAACCTGGAATTGGGATTAAAACAGCATCCTTAGATGATAAGGAGCACTGTATTTTTTGGTGATTGAATTTAATTTTTAGATTGAGTATAAAGACAGATTTATTTTCTTCTAAAATTCCAGAACGGAAATTTAGAAGAAAGTATCCATTAATTTCCTAAAGTTTATTTGTTACAGATATCTTACTGATTCCCTTTAAATGAATAAATAAGTGAATTATATTATATATTGTTTTTTAAAATATTGGGAAGCTTAGATTCAAAATTATACATGAGGAAATTTTCATCTATCAAATTTCCTTGTTTCTCCAATACGATGTATCTGGGAATTCCATTAAATTTAAATAACTCGCGAAAACGATTGTATGTTTCGGAATCTACTCTAAAGATGTTTTTCATTTCCTGTTCCTTAACAAATGTGTTATATCTTTTTTCCGGAGATTGTCTTTCGTCAGTAATAAATACAAACGCAAAATCTGGATTTCCCTGGTATTTCTTACACGTTTCCTTCATATGTTTTATATTACCTACACAGGGACCACAAGTGGTTGCCCAGAAATCTATAAATAATATTCCCTTTATATTTATCTACTATACCATAGAAGAGGTCTTTGGCTTTTCCAGCGGGCAAAGCAATAGTTTTACTTTTAATCGGCACACTTGCTTTTGAACTCACATCTAGTTTGTTAACAGTTGGTTTTTCGAATTTTTCATCCGGAAGCCGTTTCCCCCCTTGTCTGACAAAATCATTTTCTATAGTTTTTGAAAGTTCTTCCCAAAATCTAAAAGCATTTTCAGGAGTATCTATTCGATCGAGTTGAGACTTTCGTTTCTGGTTTATTCTAAATTATTTTCTTTATTATTTATAAAATCAGAGGGAGTTATTCCAAATTGTTTTTGAAAATTCCGTCCAAAACTCGTCTGAGAGCGGTAACCTACTTTTTCCGAGATTTCAAAAATTTTATCATTAGTAGTCTTTAACAAGTAGGCCGCTTTTTTAAGCCGGCTCATATTAATCAGTTCCTTTGGGGAAAGATCTGATATCTCCTTGATTTTTCTATATAAAGTTGACCGGCTCATGTTCATTCGTTCGGCTAAATATTCTACATTTAAATCTAAATCCTTTAAATTTTCTTCAATGATCTTATCCAGGATGGAAATAAAATCCTGGTCTTCTTCAGATAAAGAAAGAGACTTTAAATGTGCGAGAGGAGAATTACTGTAATGTCCAAGAATGGTCCGCCTATTTTCTAATAAATTCGAAATCTGGACCTGTAAATGGTCCATAGAAAAGGGTTTGGAAATGTAAGCATCTGCACCCGCTTCCAAACCTTCGATTTTATCATTTAGAGCATTTTTTGCAGTTAAAAGAATCAAGGGAACATGGCTAGTATTTGGATCTTCTTTGATTTGCCTGCATAGTTCAATCCCATTTTTGATTGGCATCATCACATCGCTGATTACAAGTTGAATATCGTAATTCAAAAAATAATCCCACGCTTCCTGGCCATTTGGAGCGAGAAGAATGTTATAAGTTTCAGATAATTCCGAATAGATAAAATTGGATAATTCTATATTATCTTCTGCAATTAAAATTAGCGGTAGATTTTTATGGAAATGAGGTTGCATTACTTTTTTAAAAATACCTTCTTGATTTGAGGATGTTCCCTGGAGCGTTCTTAATTCCTCAGGCCGATGGACTGACATCTCCAGAATAAAAGTATTCATTTGATCCTGTAAATTGAAATACAGTTTTCCCTGATGAAGCTCTGTAAGTGAATGTGCCAGTGACAATCCTATACCAGTGCCTGAATTCTGCAATTCACCTGGAACCCTATAAAAAGGCTCAAAAATCCTTTGTCGCAGCTCCAGTGGGATCAACTTTCCGTCATTTTGAATGACAATTCGAAATTGCTGGTTTTGTTCCCTAAGAATTATTTCCACATTATTCCTGGAATATTTGATAGCATTGCTGAAAAGATTGCTGAGAATTTTTCGAATTGCCTCCTCATCTACATAGGCTAAAACACCCAATTCTGGTTGGATTAAATTAAAATTGAGCTCTTTTTCCTGAATCATCTGGCTAAACCTTATGCGCGTTTCTTCCAGAAGATCTCCAATATTAATTTCTACAAAGCTCAGTTTTAAATTCTGCATTTCAGTTTTACGGAAATCCAGCAATTCATTGACAAGATTAAGCAGCCTTGAAGTGTTTTTCTCCATAATTCCTAGATTTTGAGGAATATCCGGAGATTTATAAGTGCCTTTCATAAGTTTCTCTAAGGGACCCATAATAAGAGTCAATGGAGTACGGATTTCATGAGCAATATTGGTGAAAAATTCAATTTTAGCCTGATAGAGCTTTTTATCTTTTTCGTTCGCTATCTGCTTTATGCGCTGGGCATTTGTATTTCTGTTATATCTATGATAATATTGAAATAGAAGAAAAAATATTAATAGCAGTAATAAAGTATAAAGTGAATATGCTATTTTACTTGCCAAAAATGGCGGTAGAATCTTAATGCTATTGGCGTTCTTGCTCCAAACTCCATGACTGTTTAATGCCTTAATTTTGAACAAATAATCTCCGGCAGGTAATTCGGTAAAGGCAATTTGATGATTTTTGGCAACGCTAATCCAACTGTCGTTAAGTCCTTCCATTTTATACCAGTACTTGGTCATTTCAGGAGAAGTGTAACTTAATGAGGCAAACTCTAAACTGAAAGTTGATTGATCGTTTTCCAGTAGCAGGTTTTTAGAATAGGAAATAGACTTAACTAAAGGTGAGTGCTCATTTCTAACCTTCACCTCCTTATTATTGATCTGTATATCGGTGATGTAAACTGGCGGTTGATAATTATTTGGAATAAAGGATTCAGGATTAAAACTTATCAATCCATTTACACTTCCAAAGTACATTTCATCCGTGTCATCTTTAAAAAAAGAACTATAATTAAATTGATCGCTTAACAATCCATTTGATTTTGTAAATATCCTAGTCGATCCAGACTTGGGGTTGTATTCTACCAAACCTCTTGAAGTAGTTATCCAAAGATTTTTATTTTTATCTTCCAGAATAGAGTAGGTGACATTGCTAGGGAAACCCTCTTCCTGAGTGATCCTTGTAAAATTTTTCTCCTCCGGATTAAATAAATTCAAGCCATTTTCTGAAGTGATCCATAATCTGTTTTCTGAATCTTCAAATATTCCATTTATAACATTTGAACTGATACTCTTGGGATCATTCCGTCTGTGCCTAAAAAAACCCTTTTTTCCATTATTAGGATCGTAGAAATAAAGACCATCCCAATAAGTTCCTGCCCATAAAACTCCATCTTTGTCTTCTGCAAAAAATGTATAATGATAAACTTCTGGAAAACCAGTGACAACCTGGAACGAATTGGAATCTTCAAGATACTTGTGAACACCCGAAGATGTCATAACATAAATATCTCTATTCCTGGTTTCGTAGATATCTAAGATGAAATTGCTTCTCAATCCTCCTTCATTCTTTCCAGTTCCATAGTGATCGATTATTTCACCGGTTTTGATATTCATCACATCCAACCCATGCTCAAAAGTGCCTATCCATAATTCATTTCCGCGGGGAAGAAGACCATGGATATTGTAATGTGAAAGCTTGCCATTATTCCTAATAGAAGGATAATTTTTAAACTTTTGTGTAGATATATTCAGTTTATTGAGACCTGCATCCTCTGTACCTATCCACAAGTCGCCATATTGGTCTTTTTTAATTTCTCTAACTGCATTTCCACTTATAGAATTTTCTCCTACTCTGGGAAAATATCTCTTGAATGGAGTATACTGCTTGGGATAATAATTAACTCCCCCAAAATAAGTTCCTATCCAAACTCCATCTTCCTTATCCAAGGCTAAAGAATAGATTGCGTTATCTGATAGGGAATATGGATTATTGTAATTCTTCCGGGAATTTTCATAATCACCGGTCGTGAGGTCATAAATAAATAACCCGGATTCACTGGCTATCCAAAGCTCCTTATTATTTTTTCTCAGAAAATCTCTAACAAAAAGTGGATTCTCATTTTTGTTCAGTAAGGATGAAGTCTTCCTCGTAGATATGGGATAAATTAAAGCTCCATTATTTTGTGTACCAATTAAGATGGTATCCTTTGCAACATTTGCAGCAATTTGAGTAATAATTACTGATTTATCATTTTCATAATTGAGATTTAGTTTATGAAAGGAATTATTATCTTCAACATATTCATATAGACTTTCGGATGAAGAAACATATACTTTACCTGAGTCACTAATGGATATACATGAAAAATAAGTCTCTTTATAAACTTCTTCTTTTTGAGAATTTAAAGATCTTTTATATAGGTTTCCTGCGGCGACAAACCAAAGGTTACCTTTGTTGTCACTCTCAATATCGAGTATTGGCAGGTCTTTAGTACTTTCAATTAAACGGAAAGACTCCATTTTTTCTCTGTATTCATAAAGCCCGGTATCCGTACCAACCCAAATTGCACCATTAAATTCATGTAAGCTTCTTATAAAATTACTTCCAAGGCTGGTTGAATCTTCAGGTTTATGTCTAAATATTTTATAACTATATCCATCAAATCTGTTTAATCCATCCTTGGTTGCGAACCACATAAATCCCCGATGATCCTGTAAAATATCTATTACGGAATTATGAGATAGTCCGTCTTCTACTCGATATGGATGAAAAGAATGAATTTGGGCATTTAAGCTAAAAAACTTCAGAAGTAAAAATAAAACAAGACTGATTTTCATAAATGTAAATCACGTTAAATATTCCATAATCTAAGGAAACAAATTGGTTCATCCTTCAACATTTCGTCTCAATTTTTGGAAAATATTAACTTTTTGATGGATTTGAACAATTTTGTGGAAAAATTGAAACAAAGAGAGCATTCGGTTTAGAATTAAAATAGTCTTATTTGAAAAATGAAGAATTCCTTATTTTTTAATCCATTCTATTTTATAAACTAAATTTCTAAATGGCATTTTATGAGAACTAACTTAAGTTTCTATTTAAAGTCAACTTTACTACTCACTATTATTAATGATTTTATGCAGAACACAGTTTTACAGGGAATCAATTTGTCTAAGTTATTTACAAATCGAGATTCAAAATCCGTAACATTTCTAAATGTTCTTGTCCATAGAAATTTTAAGTATACCGCAGAAATGATCCCTGCTAATTTATCCTTGGCTGCAGAAGGCAATCAAATTTTGGAATTAAAATATAAGCGCAATACTGAATTTTGAGCTCATAGGATCTCCTAAATCGTTATTGTAAATCAGATTTATGTTAAAATAATGTTACCAATTTTAAATGTTAAAATAAACCAAATAATATGAGAAGAATTCTACTTATCATGAGCTTAGTTTTAGCCCAATTCGCAGGCTTTGCTCAAAATAATGTCATTACGGTACATGGTCAGGTAATAGACGTGAAAACACAAAATCCCGTAATAGGTGCCAATGTAATTGAACAAGGCACAGCGAATGGCGTAATTACTGATTTCGATGGAAATTTTACAATTGAAGTTTCTTCCGATTCAAAATTAGAAATAAGTTATTTAGGGTATTTTACTCAAACGTTTTCTGCAACTACTAAAAAATTAGAAGTACAACTTGCTGAAAATGCTGAGGCTTTAGATGATGTAATAGTGGTTGGATATGGTACACAGAAAAAGTATTCTGTAATTAGTTCTGTCTCGACAATTGACCCGGAAAAACTGCAAAAAAGTCCTTCAAGATCTTTGAGCAATAATTTAGCTGGGAGATTAGCCGGTGTAATCGCTGTACAGCGATCAGGGGAGTTAGGCTATGATAATTCACAATTCTGGATTCGGGGAATTTCATCCTTTGCAGGTCACACGGATCCTCTTGTATTAGTGGATGGTATTGAAAGATCTCTTAATAATCTTGATCCAGCGGAGATTGCAACATTTTCAATATTAAAAGATGCCTCTGCAAGTGCTGTATATGGCGTAAGAGGAGCGAATGGTGTTATTCTAATTACCACCAAGAGGGGTAAGGTAGGTAAGCCAGTTATAAATGTACGATATGAGCACAGCATTACACGCCCACTTGATTTCCCCGAATTTATAGGTGCAGCAGATTATCTGGAGGTATTTAATTCTATAGCAAGGGAAGATGGCACAACGGAACCATATTCTCAGGAAAATATTGATAAAATCCGTACAGGAGCAGATCCGGATTTATATCCTGATGTTAATTGGCTGGATGAAATTACTAAAGATCAAGCCGCAAATGATAGAGTCAATCTTACCGTCTCAGGAGGTACCGACCTTCTGCGATATGCATTTGTTGCATCATATTATGGTGAAAGTGGAATAATTGATAGAGATACAAGCCAGGAATGGGACTCTTCTCCGAAACTAGATCGATTTAACTTGCGCTCTAATGTAGATCTAAATGTTACTCCAACTACTTTGTTTCGGGTAAGTATTGGAGGATATTTACAAGATTTACGTAGGGCACCCCAATCAGTGGATGACCTTTTTAATCTCGCTTTTGAAACTCCTCCTTATATGCATCCTACCCAGTATTCTTCAGGAGAAATTCCGGTCCAGCCCGAACGGTCTAATCCTTGGGCACTTGCTACCCAAACAGGATACGAGAGAAAGACTGCTAGTAAGTTAGAGTCATTATTTTCGGTAGAACAAAATATGGACTTTTTACTACAGGGATTGAAAACTTCATTTAAATTTTCTTTTGATAGATTTAGTGCAAATGGCGTAGTAAGAAGGAAAGATCCAGATTATTTCAATCCTTCCACCGGGAGACTTGATGACGGTTCTTTAGACTTAATAATTTATAGATATGGACAAGATTTCTTAGGTTATGAGAAAACTTCGGACTGGGGAGATAAAGCTGTTTATCTGGAAGGAAAAATTGAATATTCGCACAATTTTAAATTGGATCATCAAGTAGATGCACTTTTTCTGTATAATCAACGCAATTATGATAATGGAGACAGATTACCTTACAGAAATCAAGGTTTGGCCGGGCGCTTTTCTTATTCCTTTAAGCGAAAGTATATTGCCGAATTCAATTTTGGTTACAATGGTTCAGAAAATTTTGCTAAAGGTAAACGATATGGCTTCTTTCCATCGGTTGCTGCAGGATGGATAATCTCAGAAGAACCATTTTTGGCTGACTTCAAATCCACACTTTCAAACTTAAAAATTAGAGGGTCCTATGGGCTTGTTGGAAATGATCAGTTGGGAGGTCGAAGATTTCCATATATTACTACCATTGGTGGAACTAACGGCTATACCTGGGGAGTGAATAATGATTACTTTAGAGCAGGCCGATTAGAAGGTGATTATGGGGTTCCAGATTTAACCTGGGAAACCGTTGCCAAAACAAATTTAGGTTTAGAAGTGGGATTGTGGAACAGTGTTAATTTAACAGTCGATCTTTTCAAAGAACAAAGACGTGATATTTTTCAACAAAGACGTACAGTTCCTGGTTCTTCTGGTTTCGTTAATAATCCTTGGGCCAATTATGGAAAGGTCAATAATGAAGGATTTGAAATCTCACTTGATATAAATAGACAGTTCTCTCAAGATTTTTCAGTGAGAGGATGGGGAAATTTCAGTTATGCACATAATGAAATTATTGAGCAGGATGAGCCATTAGCAGTGATAGGAACCAACCGTTCTTCTACTGGTAAACCAGTAGGACAAATTTTTGGACTTGTTGCCGATGGATTATTCACTACAGACGATTTTTCAGATGTAGAGGGGGGAGTATTAAAGGAAGGCTTACCGCTTCACACTTTTGGACCAGTGCGACCAGGAGATATCAAATATAAAGATATGACTGGCGATGGAAGAATAGATGGACTGGACAACACAGCCATCGGAGGGACTTATAATCCTGAGATTGTGTATGGTTTCGGACTAAATATGCAATATAAAAATTTGGATTTTGGAATGTTTTTACAAGGAAATGCTAAAACGGATCGAATTATAGGCGGACAGTATTTCATTCCCGGAACAGGAGCTGGAGCATTGGGTAATATATATTCCAATGTAAATGACCGCTGGACCGTAGATAATCCAAGCCAAGATGTTTTCTGGCCTCGTTTATCCAGCCAAACCAATGCTAATAATGGTATGGCTTCAACCTGGTGGCTCAGGGATATGAGTATGTTACGTCTAAAAAATGTAGAAATAGGATATATTATACCTCAAAAGATTACAAAAAAGGTGAAAATGAAAAGTACACGACTTTATATTCGTGGAAATAACTTACTTACTTTTTCTGCTTTTGAACTTTGGGATCCGGAAATAGATACTTCAACAGGCTTTAGATATCCGCCAGTACAATCTTTGACCATGGGCTTGGATATAACTTTTTAATTACACAAAAAATTTAAAACTATGAAGATCTTAAAATATAGCATATTTATAATTGCAATAACTACATCCCTTTCCTGCTCAGATTATTTAGATAAGGAGCCTGAAGATCAGCTTACTTTAGAAAAAGTGTTTAACGACAAAACCAGAACGGAAGACTGGTTGGCTGGAATTTATTCTGGTGTGCCCGACCCTTATTTTGGTTTCCTTAAAGATATTGGTTATGATTCTCTGGGAGATGACATGGCACCATCCACAGGATGGGAACAATTTGGTTGGAACGTAATTGCTAAACAAGGAGGAAATTGGAGTGCCTCATCCTCTTGGGATAGCAATTATTGGGATGAGTTACCTAAAAGAATCAGATCGGCTTATATATTTATTGAAAATGTTAAATATCTTCCTGGGCAAAAAGTAACAGAAGAAGATGTGGAAACCATGAAAAACGAAGCAAGATTTCTTATTGCTTATTATAATTGGTTACTTATGGAAGCCTATGGACCAATTCCAGTCAATACTGGAATCCTTTCTGCTGATGAGGAATTATTAAAAGAGAGACGACCTTATGACGAGACCATTGCCTGGATAGATACTGAATTAAAGGAATTGTCAACATTGCTTCCAGATAAATATACCGATGGCTCAAAATTTGGTAGGGCGACATCTGTTATGGCCTTGGCTGTTAGGGCACGAATGTTATTATTCGCAGCAAGTCCTTTGGTGAATGGAAATGATGATTACAATGGATTTGTGAATAGTAAAGGTGAAGCATTATTCAATTCAACTTACGATCAAAATAAGTGGACAAAAGCCACGCTTGCATCCAAAGAATTAATTGATGTAGCTCAACAAGCTGGTCACGGCCTTTATTATGAATATACCGAGGATGGGTCAATTGATCCATTTCTCTCTTATCAAAATATGATGTTTAAAAAACCTACAGATGGGAATTCCGAGATACTTTTCGCAAGACCCAGTTCCAGCTATTCAGAATATGACAAGCATGCACAACCTAGAGGAACTGGGGGAAATGGTGGGTTAGGAGTAACTCAATCCCTGGTAGATGCATTCTTTATGGAAAATGGCTTACCAATTTCAGATCCAAACTCTGGATATGTGGAAAAAGGCTTTTCAGAAAATGCTGAATTTAGAAATACAGAGTGGATTGAGGTGCAAGGTGATCAAGAAGATAAAAGCGGACAAGTAACCTTAGCAGGGGCATATAATATGTATACGCATCGGGAGCCTCGTTTTTATATTTCCGTTCTATATAATCGTGCGTGGTATCGAAGGGAAAATCGAACTACAAGGTTTATGTTGGAAGAATGGGATGGTGGTCCAACGCATGATGCTCCTCAAAATGGATATTTAGTTCGTAAGAAAGTACACCCGGATTATGATCCAAGAGCAGGAATAAATCCTTATCGTCCTGGAATACTTTATAGATTGGGAGAAGCATATTTAAATTATGCAGAAGCTCTGAATGAGTCTGATCCTGGTAATCCTGAAATAATTCAATACATAAATTTAATCAGGGAAAGGGCTGGGATTCCAGAACTTCAAACAGGAATGAATCAGGACGAAATGCGTGAAGCCATTCGTCGGGAACGCCGGGTTGAATTGAATTGTGAAGATGGTATACGATATAATGACATAAGAAGATGGAAAATTGGCGAAGAGACTTTGAACCGCGATTTTTGGGGAATGAATTTTTACAGCAATGAAACTTGTGATGATGAAAATAACACTAATTGCTTTTTTCAAAGATCTGTTTATCAGACAAGGAAATTTTCAAAAAAGAATTATTGGGTGCCTATTCATCAGTCGGAAATTGACATTAATCCCGATTTAGTCCAGAATCCATTCTGGTAAAAAAAATAAAAATCAAGGCAAATTTGTATGAAGAATATTAGTTTAATCTCAAATGAGCTTATTTTATAAAGTTTTATATTGATTTTAAGGGGGAGTTAAAAGGGATGGATTTGATCAAACAAAGCCATCCCTTTTTTTATATGTTCAGATGGCTTGTGTATTCACATAAAAATAATTGCTGTTTAGGAATTAATCAAAATTTCATGTTGGATAATTTTTATCTAACGAATCTAATATTTTAATAGTTCACGAATAATTTAAAAATATCATTCTTCCATAAATTTTTGAAGGTCAAATATTAGAAGGTTGACTCTCCATTTTTAAATTTTTAAGGAACTCCTAGGTCACTTTTTCCAAGAAACGAGATAAGACTCTTTTTATCATAACAAATATTGTATAAGGTATTTCAGAAGCAGTCTAATTTTTACTTAAATCTTAGATTAGAACTGGAACTATTCCAATTAGGATTAGAATAGTCGTGTAAATTTAGGAAATATCTCACCTATACTACATTTCCTTATAAAATTTAAGAGATATTCATATATATTAATAAATAGTCATAAATTGTTTATGGTTCCCCACAGCCGGTTTTGTGTTTATATAATTCTATAAAAATGAAAAACAGGTTTTATTTTATTCTCTTGGTAATTTTTGTTGTTTTAAATATCGGCCTGGGAAGTTGGGGATTGGCCGAAACAAGTGAGGCAAGGTATGCTGAAATAGGCAGGGAAATGGCTTTGAGCGGAGATTACCTTCATCCTACTTTACTTGGAATTCAACATTATCATAAGCCACCTGTGACTTATTATATTACCGCAATTGGATACAAGATTTTTGGAATTAATGAGTTTGGAGCCCGTTTTTTCCTAAGTGTATCCCTTATCTTGCAAATGTTTTTTGTTTTTAAAATTGGAGGACTTCTTTTTAAAGATCAGAAAATCGCTTTTTCTTCGGCATTAATTTACTTTTCCTTTCCGGTAGTACTTATCGCAGCGCGTAATTTGACCACAGATGCCTATTTGGCAACCTTTATTTTATGGAGCATCTATTTTTGGCTTCAGTATAAAAATGGCAAACCTGCATATTATCTGTACGGATTTTATGTAATGCTTGGCCTTGCTTTTCTAACCAAAGGTCCGGTAGCAATCCTTCCAGTTGTTATATTTATAGGTTGCTGGAAAATTGTAAATAAAGAAAAGCTGAAATTTTCAATACGCACTCTGATAGGAAGCCTTTTATTTTTAATTGTTGCAGGATCCTGGTTTGCGGCAATTATAATTGATAAACCTCAGTTATGGGATTATTTTATTGACGAACAAATTGTCAACCGCACTATTGCCGCCCAAAGTTTCCATAGAAATCAACCCTTTTGGTATTATTTGGTTCTAGCACCACTCTTAGGTTTTCCCTGGCTGATTTTTATCGTACTTGATCTTAAGAGAAAATTCAAGACTATTGTGAAAGAAAAATCCATAGCTCTTATTCTGGCAATCTCTGTTATTATATCCATGATAATATTTTCTGCATTTTCTTCCAAGTTGGTACTATATATACTTCCCATCTATTCCTTTATTTCTTTATTGGCGGGCTATATTTTGTTTAATTCTACCGGGAAATGGATCAATATTTATGTCAAATTTTACATCGTACTATTTGCTTCACTTCTATTAGGTTTAATCGTGGGAGGGACTGGAAGTTGGATATTTCTGGATGGAAAATACACGATTCTGCTTATTCTGTTCACTGCGGGTATTGGAATATATTTGTGGAAATATTCAGGAATAAATCCACGCTTTCAATTGCTATATTTGGGTATGTCATTTAGTATTTGCTTGCTTTTGACTGATGCTTTATTCAGCGCTGGAAATCCTTTTCTAATAAATTCGGCGAAAGAATTGGTTACTTATGCGAAACAAAAATCGGGGAAGGATTTCAATAGATTAATCATTTTTGATTACTTACTTCCTTCTGCCTCATTCTATTTAAATGATGAAATTGTCACCGTAGAAAACACCAATTTTAATGCACAGAGAGATATCAGGTTTGAAAAAGCGGTGATTTTTAAAAATAATTTTTTGGACTTGAAACAGAAGAAAGATCTACATCAATTTGAAGACCTAATGCTGGAAAAAGGTAATGTGCTTATTGAGAGAAAGGGTCACAGGCTAAATGATTCTCTTGATTATTTATTTAAAAATTATGATAATTGTGAGGAATTGAATAAGTGGATAATTTATTATTGAATTTTGGATTTCCCAAAAATTTTGAGGTTGTTCTCTTTGATATAAATCGATAAATCTCATCAGGAATATCTTCAAGAATTTAAAATTCACTCTTACTACCCACCCTTCACCATAACATTCCTGAAGACGCTTGTAGCTATCAATAAAATCCCAACAGCCAGAAATGCACTGAAAACAAACAAGCTGAGGTAATAATGAGGAATAGATCCAATGCCAAAATAGAACATTCCTCCCTGAATAAAAAGCAGGAGTTCGGTGGACAGAAAACCGGTGAGGAAACTGGCGATTCCCCATTTTAGAAGTTTGCTTTCGGGATTGACAAATTTGCTTTGCAATAAAAAAGCAAACAGAAATCCGGTAATCACTCCCAACATCAACAAGTGAATAAACCCGATCACAAAATTCCTGATTTGGGCGGAAAGTTGTGCTATTTCCGGGAACAGGGAAGTAGTTTGCAAACTTATCTTTAAGGCGAAACAAATTAAGGCAAATCCTAGCATCAGTTTGGCAAGCCCTGACATTTGCGGCCAAAATAAGGGCCAAATAGGTTTGAGCAGCACGATAAAAAATACCGCCTGGACAAGCTGAAAAATTACACCCAAACCATTGATCCACAGCAAAATTGGATGGAAAGCATACCAACTCACCGGCAACGCCATGGTCATTACGGTGGCAATTACCAGAAACCGGAAAAACCTTTTGAATTTTTTGAGATCGATTTTAAGATCAAGTCTGCTCAGAATTTTAAAAAATACGGCCAACACCGCAAAAAGGAACCAGCCGTTAAACTGAAAGTGCAAAAAGAACTGGATGGCGATATTGAAAAATGCCGACTGATTTCCCATGGTCGTCACCGCCGGACCCAGGCACCAGATCCCTGTGGTTGAAAGCAGCATAAACAACAAAGCTGTCTTTAAAAGATATCGTTCCGGAAGATCATTTCCTGCCTGGTCTTTCCAGACCAACATGAAGAAATAATAGCTGCAAAAAATATGAAGCGTAGAAAAACTTATGGAAATGGCGGCATAGCCCTGGAATGGAAAACTCAGCATCATTCCCACAACTGCGATCTCGGTAACCCAAAATAACCACGAATATGCCTTCGAATATTTCGGAATAAAATAATAGACAATAAAACTGAACAGCATCAAATAAACCCAGCCCAGCATCGCTACGTGGGAATGGGCGTGCATTAAATACCTGAAGTTAATTCCAACCGGGAATACAAACACAAACCTAAGAAAAAGCCCCAAAAGGGCTGCGATTAAAAAATTGATCAAACAGTTGAGGAGCCAGGATTTTTGCATTGTATTAGTTGGGAGGGCTGAGATATTTTTTTCAAAAATAAGGAAATTATAAACTCTTTTGACTCTCCACTCTTCACTTTTTCTTAATTCAAACTTCGTAATTCGATCTTTTTTCACTTGAACATACCCCATTAGCTTGGGTTAAATCACCGAGGAAGTTATTGGCTGATAAAATTTAAATCAAAGGAGCAATTTGGTGACAGATCAAGTAACAGAAAAGATAACTTTTTTAACTGATATTTTCGTTATTAATTGATTTCAAGAGAATGCAATTTATTGCAAATCACATAATTAGATATTTTTTGATGTCCAATGACACTTTAAAAGTCGGGACGACAGTATGCAGGAAATATTTTGAAACCACCGGTATTTATATGGTTTTCCGTAGTTCCAATTTCTTGAACTCACGATTAACTCACATTAAGAATAGAACGTATTGAAGTGGTTTGATACTTCTCAATGTAAAGATACAAATTTAAAGATTACACTCATTTTTTATACTCCAGAATGTTTATTAAACTGGCGATGGGAAACATATACTTCTCCTACTACAAAACGAAAGCTTTCAAGGTCTGAAATATCCAGATTTCACTAATCCGGTATCTTAATAATACAAGATGGTTAAACTTCTGATATGCATCTTGATGAGTGGAATTATATTTCTTATCATCCTGCAATAAATTCAGTATTAAATATCGCAAACCTAAGATCTGAAACCAAAAAAAGGAACAGTTGTTATCACTTTTGAGGATAGTGGTCTCGGAATTGAGTTGGTTAAAAAAGAGGAGCAGGTTTTTTGGTCTTCACAGAAGGTTTCATCGCCGTCTTGAAGGTATGGGGATAGGATTGTTCCTGGTAAAAACCCAGGTTGTTTTGCTTGGAGGTAAAATTTCCAATTGAAAGTGAAGTTAATGCAGGCACGAAATTCACAATTACCTTCAAAGAAAAAACTTTCAATTATATTTCTTAATATGAAGAAACAACGCAATATGGTGGTCAATAGATGGCACTACCAATAATTCAATTCCCTTTTCTGCTCGTAAATTGCTGATTTTCGTCTATGAATACTGTTAGGATATTCCGGGTCGACAATTACTTCATCCCACTTATTTTTTTAATTTCCAGTAAATTTCAGCCTGTTTTCAAGGTTTCCCAGCACATTTACTGGAAAACTCGCAACATTTCACAACTCCGTTTTAAAAAAATTGAACTATTCTATTTAAAGTTTTGCCGCAAATTTTGACCGTTTTACCGGGGGTTTGGGGGCATTTGACGCAAATTGGACAGTTTTTGAACAGTGTCAACTGTCATTACAAATCCTATTTATATTCTTCCAACCACTGGCAATAGGCCTCCTTGATTTCAGGAAATGCTTCAAGATAATTCTCGTGCAGCTTATTTTGTGATTCCATAATCATCTGGTAGACTTCAAAATTTTGCTCTATCTTTTCATTAGATGTATAACCAAAATACCCCAACAATCCCAAACCAAGAATTCCACATATTCCGAATAGGATGAGCAAGTAATTAGGTATTAGCCTGGCATGTTGTAATTTCCTATCTATACCCTGCAGAATTTCATCTGTTTTTTCTTTTTCTGCTTCTTGCTTTTGCAGAAAGCTGTTCAGGTCCTTTTCAAGGGCCTCGGTGGTAATGGGGATGCTGAGATTAAATAATTTTTCCGAAAGCCGCTGAAGCTCCAGGACAGCAGTTTTAAAATCCACCATTTCATCTGTCATCAGTTCCATAATCTCGTCTAGTTTTTTCATTGCTTAAAATTTTAAAATTATATATCTATCCCGGTATCCATTACTTTTTTTATAGCTTCTTTTAGGATTTCTTTGTTTATTTTAGTGACCAGGT
>Ga0307487_1000678_pt1 | contig 25914 bp, 21 predicted proteins | sample CBIW12metaG_FD_203665 | JGI IMG/M metagenome (GOLD analysis project Ga0307487, IMG submission 203665) | Sea-ice brine microbial communities from Beaufort Sea near Barrow, Alaska, United States - CBIW 1.2 | ecosystem: Environmental > Aquatic > Marine > Coastal | place: USA: Alaska | collected... | reverse complement strand
GACACCGCGCTCGCCTGCCCGGCCGCCTGGCCGACCGACTCCGCTGCCCGCGACACTCTCGTGCGTCTCGGGTCCGGCAAAGCACCCATCTATATGGAGTGCTCTGGCAAACATGCGGCGATGCTCGTGGCGTGCAAGCAGAACGGCTGGCCGCTTGAGGGCTATCTGGAGCCGGCGCATCCGCTGCAAAAGCGCATCCTCGACGTGCTCGAACGCTTCACCGGTGAACGACCGGTCGCCTCGGGCATCGACGGCTGCGGCGCCCCGGTTCACGCGATCTCCCTCAGCGGGCTGGCTCGCGGAATCGCGCGCATCGCGACGAGCACATCCAACTCGCCGTTCGCGATCTACCGCGAAGCCGGCTTTCTGGCCGAAGCTGTGCGCGCCAACGGTTGGGTTGTGGCCGGTCCCGGCCTCTCCGACAGCATCGTGATCGACCGGCTCGGTCTGTTCATGAAAGGCGGTGCCGAGGGAATCATGGTCGCTGCCGCTGAGAACGGCACGACCGTGGCGCTGAAGGTTCTCGACGGCAACCTACGCGCCGCAGCAACGGTGGCACTCAGCCTGCTCGCCGACGTCGGCGCGCTCAAGCGCACGGATGTCGATGAGCTCCTCCCCGAACTCGGCCTCACCGTTTCCGGTGGGGGCCGAGCCGTCGGGGAGATTCGCGCCAGCTACGTGTAAAACACGTACGTGTAAATCAGCGCGTGTAGATCAGGTCAGCTTGGCCAGGCGCCGTGCCTTCGCGGCACCTGACACCTGCACCGTCACCACCACGACGAGCGCGAGGATGAAGACGGCGGACGCCAGCACGTTCGCCTCGGCCGGGATACCGCGTGCCGCCGAGATCCAGATGTACTTGGGGAAGGTTGTCACCGAACCGGAGTTGAAGTTCGTGATGATGAAGTCGTCAAAAGACAGCGCGAACGACAGCAGCGCTGCGGCCAAAATGCCCGGCAGCAGCAGCGGAAAAGTGATCCGGGCGAATACCTGCGCGGCCGAACCGTACAGATCGCGCCCGGCTTCTTCCAAGGCCGGGTCCAGGCTCGCAACGCGGGCCTTGACCGTGACCACCACGAAACTGATGCAGAACATCGTGTGCGCAAGGATAATCGTCAGCATGTCCTTGGGGACACCGAGCGACAAGAACTGTGCGGCCAGGCCTGCACCCAGTACGACCTCCGGGGTGGCCATCGGCAAGAACAGCAGCAGGCTGGTCTGGGACCGAAACTTGAACCGATAGCGCACGATGGCGATCGCGATCATGGTACCCAGGGTGGTCGCAACGACGGTGGCAACGGCCCCGATGAAGAGGCTGTTGCCGAATGCCTCGCAGACGGCTCCGTTTTGCACATTGCACACGTTGAGCCACTTGTCGAAGGTGAAGCCGCGCCAGACGATATTGGATTTGAGCGAATCGTTGAAGGAGTACACGAAGGTATACCCAATCGGGATCATCAGGAACAGCAGCGCGAGAGCGCTGTAGACGGGGAGCAGCCATTTGCCGAGGGAGAGTTTCACAGCAACTCCTCCGTTCCGGATCGTTTCACGTAGACACTGACGATCACGAGGATCACGGTCATCAGGATTATCGACAAGGCTGCCGCCGAGGGGTAATTCTGCAGCACGAGAAAGTTGGCCTCGATCACGTTACCCATCATCTGGGTACCGGTACCGCCGAGAAAGTCCCGGCTGGCATTGATATAGTCGCCAGCCGCCGGAATGAAGGTGAGCAGGGTGCCGGCCACGATGCCGGGCATCGACAACGGAATGGTGACCCTGCGAAACACCTGAAACGGGCTCGCGTAGAGGTCGTTGCCGGCCTCCAGATAGCGCACGTCAAGCCGTTCCAGTGTCGTGTACAACGGCAAGGTCATGAACGGTATGAAGTTGTAGGTCAGCCCGAAGATCACCGAGAAGGCGGTGCCGGTTACATGGGCTTCCGGTCCGAGCAGTGACAGGGCCTTGAGCGACTGAACGACGATCGACTCGTCGGAGAACAGCTGCTTCCAGGCGAGGGTGCGCAGCAAGAAGCTGATGAAAAACGGTGCGATCACGAGCACGAGCATGAGGCTCTGCAGCAGCGGCCATTTTCGGGCTTTTACCCCGATGAAGTAGGCCAGCGGGTAGCTGATCACCAGGGCGAAGAACGTTGCCACGAGCGCGTAGCTGAACGATCGCACGATGTGCGGCCAGTAGGTCGTGACGACATCGGAATAGTTCTGCCAGCGGAAGGCGTAGTCGTACTGGCCGATATCACCGAACTCTCGCGGCGTCTGAAGCGATGTGAGGAGCAGGGATACCAGCGGGGTCAGAAAGAACAGCACCAGGTACAGAATGCCCGGCAACAGCAGAAACAGAGCCACCGGGCTGCGGCGCCTCGCGACCTCGTCGGTTGACGGCGCGGTCGTGGTGGAGAAGGCGGCAAAGGCCATTGCTAAGCCCCTTCCAGCTCCGTGACCAACGACGAACGGCGCTGTCGGGCGATGGTTTTGGTGTCGAGATCAGCTTCGAATCGCGGCGCTGAATCCGGATCGTCCTCGAGTCCGAAACCGTGCTCAATGTCCCAGCTGACCCACACCTCGGCTCCGACGTGCGCCGCCGGCCCGAAGGCCATGTTCTGGGCAAACACCACGAGGGTATCGACACCGGGAATCGCAACGAGGTACTGCGTGCTCACCCCGCTGAACGACACATCGACGACCTTGCCTGGACCCATCACATTGCGATTGGCGTCATCAGCCGGGTCGTCGGCGTGCAGGGTCAGCTTTTCGGGGCGCACACCAATGGTGACCCCGCCGGAGACACTGTGCGCACGCTTGATCGGCACGACGACCCTCTGCCCGAAGATGTCAACGGAGATCGCCGTGCTCGTGCTGGAGACGACGGGGCCGCTGAACAGGTTGGACTGTCCGAGAAAGTTGGCGACGAACGCGGTCTTGGGCAGTTCGTAGAGCTGCTGGGGCTCCCCCATCTGCTCGATGCGGCCCTTGTTCATGACCGCAATGGTGTCGGCCATGGTCATGGCCTCTTCCTGGTCGTGGGTGACGTGCAGGAAGGTGAGGCCGACCTCTTCCTGAATCGTCTTCAGCTCGAGTTGCATTTGGCGCCGCAGCTTGAGGTCGAGGGCACCGAGCGGTTCGTCGAGCAGGAGCAGCGCCGGCCGGTTGACTATGGCTCTGGCCAGCGCCACCCGCTGCTGCTGACCGCCGGAGAGCTGCTGCGGTTTGCGGTGGGCGAGGTGATCGAGTTCCACGAGCAGAAGTGCCTCATGCGCCTTGGTCACGGGGTCAGCGATCTTACGGCGGCGCAGACCGAACGCGACGTTGTCGAGCACGGTCATGTGCGGAAAGAGCGCATAGCTCTGGAAGACGGTGTTGACCGGGCGCTGGAATGATTTCTGATTCGTCACGTCCTCGCCGCCGATGAGGATGCGGCCGCTGGTGGGGTCTTCGAGGCCGGCGACCAGCCGCAGGGTCGTTGTTTTTCCGCAACCGGACGGACCGAGCAGGGCGAAGAACGACCCGGCCGGAATGGTGAGGTTGAGATCTTCAATTGCGGTGAACCCGGGAAATCGCTTGTGGAGCCCGACGAGTTCCAGGTCGGCGCCGCGATCGGCGAAGGCACCAACGGCCATCAGGCTGCGCCCAGCAGGACGGACTGGAACTGCGCGTTGAAGGTCTGCTCCTCGGTGCCGTCGAGACCACGGAAGACGTAGGCGTTCGCGAGGGTCGCCTCGTCGGGAAAGATCAGGGGGTCTTCGGCCAGCACCGGGTCGATGGCCATCATGGCTTCCTTGGCGCCGACGACCGGGGTGATGTAGTTCACATACGCGGCCACTTCGGCGGCGACGGCCGGATCGTAGTAGTAATTGATGAGTTCTTCGACGTTCCTCTTGCCCGGCGAACCGATCGGCACCACGAAGTTGTCGTTCCAGAGCGTGCCGCCCTTTTCAGGAACGATGAAGTCCCACTTGTCGCCATTCTCGGCGTTGAGCTGCACGATGTCCCCCGACCAGACGATAGCGGCCAGGGTGTCTTCGTTGGCGAGGTCTTCCTTGTAGGAGTTGCCCTTGATGTTGCGAATCTGGCCGTCGGAGACCTGCTTCTTGAACTCGTCAATAGCGGCGGTGAATTCTTCCTCGCCCCATTTGCCGGAGATGTCGACGCCCTGATCGAGCATGATCAGGCCCATGGTGTCGCGCATTTCAGAGAGCACACCGACGCGGCCCTTCAGCTCGGGGGCCCAGAGGTCCTCCACCGCGGTGAGGCCCTGCGGATACTTCTCCTTGTTCCAGGCCAGGCCGGCGAACCCGCCCTGCCACGGCACGCTCATGGCACGATCCGGGTCGAAATCGACGTCCTGCAGCGACGGCTGGAGATTAGCGAGGTTGGGCATATTGGCATGGTCGAGTTCCTGGGTGTAACCGAACCGGATCATGCGGCTGACCATCCAGTCGGTCAGGCACACGGTATCGGCGCCGATGTCCTGACCAAGGGCAAGCTGGTCTTTGACCTTGCCGTAATAGGAATTATTGTCGTCGACGGCTTCGGTGTACTCGACGGAAATTCCGGTCTGCGCTTCGAACGCGGCAATAGTCGGATAGCTGCCGGCATCGTCGACGTCGACGTACAGCGCCCAGTTATCCCAGCGGATGATCTTGTCAGTAGCCGACGTGTCTGTTGCCGCGGTCGGCTTGGGCTTGGCGCCGGTGGAGCAGGCGGCGAGCGCGAGCGTGGTCGCTCCGACGCCCGCGCCGGTCAGCAGCGTTCGGCGGCCCATCTGGGCGTTCTGAGCCTGACGGATGAGTTGGCGGATCATAGGATCGGCGGGCAGCGGCTTGGACTTCATGGTGGATCTCCTAGCATTCTTGTCACGCACACGGTCGGGATTCGCTGCGTTGCGAGTTGGTCGATAATGGCACATATCGGTGCTAAAAACACCTAAAAGTGGTCAAAACATTGATCTTGGAATCGATTTGTCACGAAATCAGCACAAACTCGCAACATTAGCCATCGAAGTCGTTGAACGTGGATACTAGTGTGGGGCGAAGGAGCGGCGCTGTTCGTTCCGGCTGAGGAGCGAAATGAAGATCGCAGTCCCCACCGAGATCAAGAACAATGAGTTTCGGGTCGCGATCACCCCGGCAGGGGTGCATGACCTCGTACTGCACGGTCACGACGTGCTCGTTCAAGCCGGCGCCGGAGTGGGTTCCTCGATCAGTGATGAGCAGTATGCCGCAGCCGGTGCGACCATTCTGCCCGACGCCGCGAGTATCTGGGCGGTCGCCGACCTCCTGCTCAAAGTCAAGGAACCCGTCGCGAGCGAGTACGGCTATTTTCGTGCCGATGTCGTTCTGTTCACGTATCTGCATCTCGCCGCCGAACCCGAGCTGACCCGAGCGCTGCTCGCGAGCGGTGTCACGGCCATCGCCTATGAAACTGTGCAGTTGCCCTCGCGAGCTCTGCCGTTGTTGGCGCCGATGAGTGAGGTGGCCGGTCGGCTCGCGCCGATCGTCGGCGCCAATGCCATGCTCAAGCCGAACGGCGGTCCCGGCTTGTTGGTACCCGGCGTGCCCGGCACCCATCCGGCGAAGATCGCCGTGCTCGGCGGTGGTGTCGCCGGCACGGCCGCGATGCAGGTATCACTCGGTCTCGGCGCCGAAGTGACCGTGCTTGACACCAATCTGTTTCGACTGCGCGAGATCGATGCCTTGCACTTCGGCCGGGTCAAGACCATCGCCTCGAACAGCTTTGAGATCGACAAGGCCGTGGTGGAGGCCGATCTGGTCATCGGATCGGTTCTCATTCCGGGCGCCAAGGCCCCCAAACTGGTCAGTAACGAGCTCGTGGCGCGCATGAAGCCGGGCAGCGTGCTCGTCGACATTGCCGTCGATCAGGGCGGCTGCTTCGCCGACAGCCACCCGACCACGCACGCGGACCCCACTTTCACCGTGCACCGGTCGTTGTTCTACTGCGTCGCGAACATGCCCGGCGCTGTGCCGCACACGTCGACCTACGCCCTGACCAATGCGACGCTGCCGTATGTGCGGGCTCTCGCCACACTGGGATGGTTGACGGCCCTGCGAGCTGACGCTGCCCTGGCCGAGGGGCTCAACACATTCCAGGGGCGCCTGACCAGCGCTCCCGTCGCGCTCGCCCACGCGCTGGTTCACCAGCCGGTCACCGAGGTTCTCAGCTAGCGTTCCCGGGTGCGGTCCGGTTCCGGCATCATCGCCCGGCTCACGTCACCGTCGGGGTGCAGCACCCAGACCCGCCCGCGCCCGGAAGCGAGCGGCGGCGGCAGCTCCCGGCGATGACTGAGCAGCCGAAAGTCCGACAGGCTGCACCGGTCGAAGACGACACAGGCTGTGCCCCGCAATCGCGCCAGCAGCGTCCAGTGTGCCTGCCAGATTTCGGGGTCACCGACGAGGACCAGTCGGCCGGCGGCATCCGTCTGACCTGCTGCACCCGTCTGACCTACTGCACCGGAAACCGACAAGGCGGATTCCGTCGCCCCGCTCGTTCCCTTCAGCTCAATCACCGGCACACCCAGGAGGAGGCGCAAGCGCGTCGCGGTGCGGGCTGGCGACGACGACACGATCAGGAGCGTGCCGTGTGCGGGCAGGGGCGGGGCCGGCGGCGCAGGCGCCAATGACTCAGGCGCGACTGACCCAGCGACTGACCCAGGCACGACTGATTCAAGCGCGCGCGTCAGCAGCTGCACACGCAGGCCACGCCAGACTCCCCCGCCCGGCGGCAACACGGCGTTGTAGCCGGCCGACTCGCCCCCTGCCGCCAGGTGGTCCTGCAGGCTCGGCAGTTTCAGTAGCAGCGTGTTCTGGCACAGGGCCGCCAGTCCGGGAACCACGCTGGTGTGGCGTTGCACAGCGACAACGACGTGCACGCCGGCAGCCGGTCCGTCCCGCAACAGTCCTGTGAGCAGCTCGACGGCGGCCAGCCTGTGGTCGGGCTGCCAGCGGCCGCACACGGAATCGAAGTCATCAAATAAGGCCAACAGGGGCGAAGCCTGACTCTGCTCTCCGGTTTCCACCCGGGCGCTGATGCTCGCCAGGGCGTCCCAGGCGGTTTCCACATCGGCGGCGACCAGTTGAACCTCGGTCGTGCCGTCTTCGGCGCTGCCGGATGCCACCCCGGCCAGCGACCGCAGCAGCGTGGACTTGCCCGAACCTGCCCCGCCGACAACGAGCAGGTGCCCGTCGATTTCAGGATCGTAGGCGAACACCCGATACCGCTGACGTTCGGGCTCATCGAGCAGGCCGAGGGGGTACCCAAGCTGTGGCGGGTGCCCGGCACCGGCAGCGTTCAGATCGGCATCGGTAACCGTCGCCGGGAGCGCGTCGAGCCACGGACGTCGCGGAGCGCAGCCGAACAGCGCCGACCGTGCTGTCGTTGCGATGTGGGCAATATCCACGTCCCCGGTCGACGCGACCTGGCAGAGCACCGGCTCGCCCGTTTCGGTCGCGACCATGCACCGGCCGGGCAGGTCCGGTGCCAGCGCGGCGGCGGCATCAGTGCCGATCACCGCCTGACTGTCGGCGCGGTTGTTCACTCGGAGCGACAATCGCAGGCTGCAATTCGCCAGCAGGGCGTCACGCACCACCCCGGCCGGTCGTTGCGTGCACAGAATCAGGTGCACGCCGAGCGAGCGCCCCCGAGCGGCAATATCAACGAACAGGGAGTGTAGTTCGGGGAACACACCGAGCATGGTCGCGAATTCATCGACGACGATGACGAGCCTGGGCAGCGGATATTCCAGTCGCCGGTCGGTCACGTCCCGCGCCCCGGCCTCGCTCAGCATGCGCTCGCGGTAGCGAAGTTCCGCCCCCAGACTGGACATGGCTCTGGCCGCCGTGTTCGAGTCGAGGTCGGTGATGAGCCCGACGCAGTGCGGCAGCCGGCCGAGTGGTTGAAAGGCTGCACCGCCTTTGAAATCGACGAGCAGAAAGTTCACCTGGCCGGGCGAGTACGTCGCGGCCAACGCGGCGACCCAGGTGGTGAGGAGCTCGCTTTTTCCGCTGCCGGTGGTTCCCCCGACCACGGCGTGCGGTCCGGACTGCACCAGATCGATGCGCACCGGCCCGTCGCGACCGATGCCGATCGGGCAGTCAAGACTTAGTGGGGCTGTCGCCCCAGCGGTCGCAGGAACAGCAACGATCTGCTCGAGCAGTTCCATCACGGGGACGCTGACCGGGACAGTTCCGATGGTCGTCACAAGCCCGGCGGCCCGCGCTTCCGCGCTGAGCTGTACCGCAAATGCCAGCGCTTCGGCCCGGGCCAGCAGCTCAGGGCAAAAGTCGAGTGACGGCGCCCGATTCGGCGAACGAATGATCTGGGCCCGTGCCGGGCCGTCGACGCGCACGACAGTTCCGCAGCCCGGTGGCAGGTCTTCGATCCGGGTTGCCAGGGCCAGGAGCAACCGGCTGCCGCGCGGATGTGCCGTGGCCGGGCGCGTGGACAATCCCGTCACGCCCCCACACAACACGATCGTGAGCCTACTCAACGGTGATGCGACGTGCGGCAGCTGCGCCAACCAGTCCCAGTCGGTGGACTCGGCGTCGGATTCTGTCGAGAGCCCCAGATCCGTCGGCGGCAGGGCGAAGCACAGCTGCACGAAGACGGCGCGAGCGAGGGCTGCCGCCAGTGGCGTAGGTCCGACGATGCCGAGCCCGTTCGTGAGATCAACGACAACGGGAGCACCGGTCACTGTCGCGGCCCATTCCCGCAGATCCCGGTGCTCATTCGGGGCCGTCGCCCCACCGAGCCGGATACCGCTCGGAACCGAGCCCGTGCCCAGCGCCACGAGCGTGACGTCGGTTTGCCGCCAACGTGCGGCGGCAGCCTCGCCGAGCACTATTTTTCGCGCCGATGGCGTGTGGTGCCAGGCCTCGTCGCGCCAGCGGGATTGTCGTTCGGAGATGACCGTTCGCAGAAGCGCCACCGCTTCACGGTGCGAGGCCGTTTCGGCACGGCGGCGTTTGCGGCTTGAACGTTTCGAATCGAACATGCTGGCCACGGCGATGATCGGGCTGAGAACGGCAAAAATCAGCGCGAATGCCGATCCGGTGACCGTCCAGATCACTCCAGCGGCAACGAGGGGCGCCACCGTCGCGAGCAACGGAAATCCGGAGGCCGGCAACGCCGCCGGCGCTGGCGGCAAAGAAAAAGTTTCGTCGGCGGTGGACACCCGCCCAGCAGACCAGAGTCCGGGTCGAGAACGGGCCGGGATCGGTCTAACGGTGCAGAATCGTCCTTCCGGTCACCGGTGGAGGAGTCGTTCAGTCCACGCTGAAGGAGTGGTCGGCGATCTCGACCCGGGTGCCGCGCGGTAAGACATACCGTCGGCCAGGTTCGAGCGACTCCGCTTTCTCACCGGGCCGGCGAATGACCGTGCCATTGCCGGAGACCCGGTCGCTGACCCAAAACTCGTCGTCGTACTGACCGAACTCCAGGTGCGTCTTCGAGACGGAGCGGTCGGCATCCGCTACCCGAATAAGGTCGTCGAAAATCTCATCGGGTTGGGGCAGGGGTTTGCGTCCGATCAGGCCGGATCCGTGCACAGACACCCGCTGACCGGTGCTGAAGCTCAACACGAAGGTCGCACGGCTCGGCAGCACAACGGCCGGCTCGGCGGGATGCTCGGCGGGCTGCTCGGCGGCCGTGACAGCGTCGGCGGCCGTGACAGCGTCGGCGGCCGTGACAGCGTCGGCGACAACGTCGGCAGGTTCCGGCGCCGGCACGACCGCCGGAACCTGCACTGAAATAACGCCGGTCGGGCGCGGCAGGCGCGCAATGATCGTCGTGTCGTTCGGTCGGGGATCCTGGCGTTTGCGCGACTCCACTGTCGCGGTACGGGAGCTGCCGCATTCACCGCAGAACATGGCGCCCACCGGCAGCGAGGCTCCGCAAATCTGACACGTCACGATCGGCTCAACCTAGACCTTCTTGACCATGCTGGACTTGAGCTGCATGAAACCGAATCCATCGACCTTGCAGTCGATGTCGTGGCCGTCCACCGGATCGACGAGGCGAATGTTACGAACCTTGGTGCCGACCTTGATCGACAAGGCCTGGCCCTTGACCTTGAGGTCCTTGAGAATCGAAACGGCGTCCCCATCGGTCAGGACGGTCCCGAAGGCGTCCGTCACAACGGTTTCCTGCTCTTCTTCGACCGGCTCCGTCGACCATTCGTGGGCACAGAGCGGGCAAACCAACAGTGCGCCCATCTCGTAGGTCAGGTCGCTGGAACATTCAGGGCACGGCGGCAAGGTCTCATCCATTCGCTCCATAATACGCGCCCCCTCCGGCGTGTGGCCGCAATCAGGCTTCGCGCACCTCGTACGGTTCGACCGCGAGAACGTCAACGACGATCGCGGTGACGTTGTCACGGCCACCGTTCTCCAGGGCCGCCTCGACCATCGCCGAGACCGCATCCGCTGCGAGCTTTTTCTCGAGTAGGAAATGCCGGATACCGTAGGAAGTGAGTTCCTTGGTGAGCCCGTCGGAGCAGACCAAAATGCGCATGCCGGCCTGTATCGGCAGGATGCGGTAGTCGGGAATCGGCGGCTCATGAAAGCCGACGGCGCGGGTGATGATATTGCCGTGCGGGTGCACATCGGCCTCTTCCCGGGTGATGCGCCCGGCGTCGACGAGTTCCTGCACGACGGAATGATCGGTGGTGACCTGCTCGAGCACCCCGCCGGTCAACTGATAGACCCTGGAGTCACCAATGTTGTACACAATCCAGCTGACGGCATCCGAGACCAGCGCCAAAGCGACCCCGGTCACAGTCGTTCCGGTGCCCTGATCGGTCACTCCGACACCCTGGGCCATATCCTCGACCGCGAGGGCCAGAGCCCGATCGATCGAACGGGCCTCGGCCACGAGCGTCCCGGACAGTTCGGCGAGCCTGGTCACGACGGCCGCACTCGCTACATCGCCGGCCGAATGGCCACCCATGCCGTCGGCGACGGCGAACAGCGGCGGCACTGCCAGCAAACTGTCTTCGTTGATTTCTCGGCGATGACCGACGTCGGTCTCGGCGGCCCACGCCAGCGTTAACGTCGTTGCGGCGCTGGGCAGTTCGATACGAAATTCGCTCGAACCTTGACCAATCTGGGTCACGGGTAGTGCCTTCCGAGTGTGGGGCGCACAGTGGGCCCCGCCGTTCCAACGTTCACCGAAGGACTTGGACCATAATAACGTCCCAGCTCGCCGCCACCGTACCCGCTATTTTCCGATGTACGACATGACGTGTTTGATGCGGGTGTAGTCCTCGAACCCATACATGGACAGGTCTTTTCCATAGCCGGAATGTTTGAACCCGCCGTGCGGCATTTCGGCAACGATCGGAAGGTGCGTGTTGATCCACACGCAGCCGAAGTCCAGGTGTTTGGCGAAGCGCATCGCGCGACCGTGATCGCGGGTCCACACCGACGATGCCAGACCGTATTGCACGTCGTTCGCCCAACGGAGCGCCTCGGCCTCGTCCGTGAAACGCTGCACGGTCATCATGGGGCCGAAGATCTCCTGCTGCACGGCCTCGTCAGTCTGCTCCAGACCGCTGACAATGGTCGCTTCGTGAAAATAGCCGGTTGTGCCGATCCGATGTCCACCGAGCTCGAGAACCGCGTGGTCGGGCAACCGGTCGACAAAGCCCGAAACCTGGGCGAGCTGGTTGGCGTTGTTGACCGGTCCGAACAGGATTCCCTGCTCGGCGGGGGCACCCGTGCGCGCGTTGGCCCTGGCGTGGGCCGCGAGCGCGGCGACGAATTCGTCGTGAATTCCCGACTGTACGAGCAGCCGGGTGGCTGCGGTGCAGTCCTGGCCGGCATTGAAGAAACCGGCCGCGACGATCCCGGCGACGGCGAGCTCAATGTCGGCGTCGTCGAACACGATCACCGGCGCTTTACCGCCCAGTTCCAGATGCACACGCTTGAGATCATGGGACGCGGCTTCGGCGACAGCCATTCCGGCTCGTACCGAACCGGTGATCGACACGAGCTGCGGGGTCTTGTGATCGATCATGGCCGCACCGGTCGTGCGGTCACCGGTGATCACGTTGAGCACGCCATCGGGCAGAAACTCTGCGGCGATCTCGGCGAGAAGCAGGGTCGCGCTCGGGGTCGTGTCTGACGGCTTGAGCACTGTCGTGTTACCGGCGGCGAGCGCCGGCGCGAACTTCCAGACGGCCATGTTCAATGGGTAGTTCCACGGCGTGACCTGGCCGACGACTCCGATCGGCTCCCGCCGCACAAAGGACGTGTGGTCGGTCATATACTCGCCGGCTGCTCGACCTTCGAGGTTGCGGGCGGCACCGGCGAAGAAACGAATCTGGTCGACTGATAGCAGAATCTCGTCGTCGACGAGGGTGGAACGCGGTTTGCCGGTGTCGAGTGACTCGGCGTCGGCAAAGTCGTCTGCTCGCGCCTCGATGGCATCGGCGATGCGAAACAGCGCGAGCTGACGCACCGCCGGCGTCGTTTCACCCCATATCTCGAAAGCGGCTGCCGCGGACCGGTAGGCCGTGTCCACATCGTTCGCGTTCGACACCGGGCTGCTGGCGTAGACCGCTTCGGTCGCTGGGTCGAGGAGATCAAACCGGTCTGCCGACGACGATTCGACGTACTGTCCATTGATGAAGTTGCGTAGTTCGGAGGCGCTCATGCGGCCCAGTGTACCTATTGCGGGTTATTGCGCATCCAGATTCACAAATGAAATCCGTGGTGATTTACATAATGTGCGACGGAATCACTTGCCGAAGTACATTTGGACTGACAGAATCGATGCATGAATGCTCCACGTCGCGGCCTCCCGCTCAAACCACCGCAGCTCGATGACGTCTCGAAAAAGATCATCGAACAGCTGCAGGTCGACGGGCGTCGGTCGTACGCGGAGATCGGGAAAGCCATTGGTCTCAGCGAGGCGGCCGTGCGTCAGCGGGTGCAAAAGCTCACCGAATCCGGAGTCATGCAGGTCGTCGCGGTGACGGACCCGATGCAACTGGGCTTCTTCCGGCAGGCGATGATCGGCATCCGCTGCTCGTCCGACTCCCGTGTGCTTGCCGAGCAGTTGTCCGAAATCGATGCGGTGGATTACGTCGTACTCACCGCCGGCACCTTTGACATCCTCGCCGAGGTCGTCTGCGAAGACGACGATGAACTTCTTGAACTTCTCAATTCCAAGATCCGCAATCTCGATGGAGTCCTTTCCACCGAGACGTTCGTTTATCTCAAACTCCACAAACAGTTCTATAACTGGGGAACACGGTAAAAAAATGACGCTCACCACACCCACCGATTCGTCGACCGCCTACAGCGACGCGCACAATGCCGAGCTGCAGCAGAAGGCCAAGGATCACCTTTGGATGCACTTCTCCCGTCAGTCGGTGATGGAATCGGGCGCTGAAGTCCCCATCATCGTCAAGGGCCAGGGCCACCACATCTGGGATTCCAAGGGCAAGCAGTACATCGATGGCCTGAGCGGTCTGTTCACGGTCAACGCCGGGCACGGACGCAGGCGTCTCGCCGAAGTTGCCGCAAAGCAGGCCGAGGAACTCGCCTTCTTCCCGATCTGGTCCTACGCTCACCCGAACGCGATTGAACTCGCCGACCGGCTCGCATCGTACGCTCCCGGTGACCTCAACCGGGTCTTCTATTCCACCGGGGGCGGTGAAGCCGTCGAGACCGCGTTCAAGCTCGCGAAGTATTACTGGAAGCTGATGGGTCGCCCCACCAAGCACAAGGTCATCTCCCGCAACGTGGCGTACCACGGCACCCCGCAGGGCGCTCTGGCCATCACCGGCATTCCCGCGATGAAAGAGATGTTTGAGCCGGTCACCCCCGGTGGTTTCCGCGTCCCCAACACAAACTTCTATCGCGCCGACGAGATGAGTCCCGGCCTCGGCCTCGGCGACAACCTCGAGGTCTTCGGTCAGTGGGCCGCGAACCGCATCGAAGAGATGATCCAGTTCGAGGGGCCCGAAACCGTCGCGGCTGTGTTCCTGGAGCCCGTACAGAACTCGGGCGGCTGCTTCCCGCCTCCTCCCGGATACTTCAAGCGTGTGCGTGAAATCTGCGACAAGTACGACGTGCTCCTGGTCGCTGACGAGGTCATCACTGCATTCGGTCGCATCGGCAACATGTTCGCCTCGACGACCTACGACATCCAGCCCGACATGATCACCTGCGCCAAGGGTATGACGAGTGGGTACTCGCCGATCGGGGCGACCATCGTCAGCGACCGCATCTACGAACCGTTCAAGCACGGTGACACGACCTTCTACCACGGCTATACCTTCGGTGGACACCCGGTCTCCTCGGCCGTTGCCCTGGCCAACCTCGACATTTTCGAGGAGGAGAATCTCAACGAGAACGTGCGGGAGAATTCGCCGCTGTTCCGCAAAGAGCTCGAGAAGCTGCTCGACCTCCCCATCGTCGGCGACGTGCGCGGGGCCGGGTATTTCTTCGGCATCGAGCTCGTTAAGGACAAGGGAACCAAGGAAACGTTCAACGATGAGGAGTCGGAACGTCTGCTGCGCGGCTACCTGTCCAAGGCGCTCTATGAGGCTGGCCTGTACTGCCGTGCCGATGACCGGGGTGACCCGGTGATCCAGCTCGCTCCTCCGCTCACCGTCGGTCCGAAGGAGTTCGCCGAAATGGGTGAGATTCTGCACGGCGTGCTGTCGGAGGCACCGAAGTACCTGTAGCGAATTCGCTCTAGGTTTCGCTGTCGGGGTGCGGCACCGCAAATGCCCACTCCGGCAGGTGACCTGATTTGAGCAGAAGATCGAGCAGGGTCGCCATGCTGTAGCGGGCGTCGACAGCGAGCGCCTGGTCCACGAAGAGTCCGGCCACGGAACCGCTGCCGAGCGCCCACGACAGCCAGGCCAGCATGCACAGCGGTGCCGGTCTAGCCGAACGCGGCGCCATCGCGACGACGGTGCGCAGCAGGGTGATCGCGAGGCGGATTCGTGCGACGTCGGGTCGTTCGCGTTGCAGACCGAGCATGATGTCACCGGTGTGCTGTGCGGTCGGGTCGCCGGAGGCGATCTCGTCGGTGACCAGGTCATCGAGACTCCGCCCGGTTGTCTGCTGCAGCTGCGCATACCGCCGGTTGGTTTCGTGGGCGCGCACGCCCTCTTCGCGGCCGAAGGCGAACTGCACCATGATCTGGTCACGGTTGGGCGGGGACTGCACGAGTACTAGCAGTGCGGCGGCCTCCTCTTCGGTGGGCGGATTGTGCCAGGTCAACGCGGCCTCCGCGATCAGAACCGGGTCGAGCACGACACCGAGGGTGGGAAACAGTTCCGGAGCGTTCTCGGCACGCATGATCAGGCGGTGGTATCGCCGATAGACCCGGGCCATACGGTCTCTGGTGGCCGCGGTGACGTCCACGGGCTGGGCACCGGTCTGCAGCGCGCCGAGTGGACGCTGCGTCACGGGCGTTGCTTGCTCGTTGACCGGGGACTCTACGATGTCGCTGAGCGGATGGCCGCCCGCCGGGCACTGCGGGTCGAGGTAGCTACCCCAGGCCTCCGCTGCCACGCACAGGGAGTCCCGCACGAGAAATCCGCTCAATTCGAGTCGCCGATTCAGGATCTCGGCAAACTGTTCGCGAGGAATTCCGGGTGCGTCCGCGAAGGCTTCGTGCGTGTAGATGACGGGAACGACGCCGTCGACTCCGGGAATCTTGCACAGCATCCCGGCCAGGGTCGTCGCAATGCGTTTGTTCACAGTGTGCGGTGCGCCGTCATCCGGCAGGTTGAAACGTAGCGCGCCGCAGGTGCGGTGACCGCGGAAGGCGACCAGTACGGCGCTGGCCTCGGGAACAAAACCGAGCAGCTGGGGCACGAGTGCCAGAAAGTCCTGTGCCTTCTGGGCTGTGACAATGATGGGATGCATGCCGCTACTGTGCCCGCACGGGTGCACGCACAGTGGGCGCCAGCCCGAATCTGGTGAGCATGCGGGTGGGCAGGCGTTTGGGGAGGAGTCGGCCTAGACCTCGTCGGCGATGGGCGCGGCGAACTGGGCCGCGTACAGCGCCTGGTAGGCACCGTTCGCGGCGAGAAGCTGCACATGGTTGCCCTGCTCCACGATGCGCCCCGACTCCATCACCAGGATCAGGTCGGCGTCCCGAATCGTCGACAGACGGTGGGCGATGACGAAGCTCGTGCGCTCGGCTCGCAGGGCACTCATGGCCTTCTGCACGAGAACTTCGGTGCGGGTGTCCACCGAACTGGTTGCCTCATCGAGAATGAGCACGCTCGGCTGTGCCAGGAATGCGCGGGCGATGGTGAGCAGCTGCATTTCTCCGGCGCTCACGTTGCTGCCCTCGTCGTCAAGCACGGTGTCATAGCCGTCGGGCAGCGAGTGCACGAACCGATCCACATAGGTCGCTGTGGCGGCAGCGAGGATTTCTTCCTCCGTCGCATCCGGTCGACCGTAAGCGATATTGTCGCGAATCGTGCCGCCGAACAGCCAGGTATCCTGCAACACCATGCCCATGCGTCGGCGCAGATCATGCCGGGTCATGGTGGCGACGTCGACGCCGTCGAGCAGAATGCGGCCCGAATCGATCTCATAGAACCGCATCATGAGGTTGACCAGGGTTGTCTTGCCCGCCCCGGTCGGCCCGACGATGGCGATGGTCTGCCCGGGCTCCGCGACGAGGCTGAGGTCCTCGATCAACGGCTTGTCCGCGGTGTACCGGAACGACACGTTCTCGAAGACCAGGCGGCCGTGCACGTCGGTCGGCGTCTCGGCGGGGTCGGGATCTTCGCTTTGTTCGTCAGCGTCGAGCAGGTCGAACACGCGTTCAGCGGATGCAACACCGGACTGCAGCAGATTCGCCATCGACCCGAGTTGAGCCAGCGGTTGGGTGAACTGGCGGGAGTATTGAATGAACGCCTGAACGTCACCCAGTTGCATCGCGCCGGAGGCGACCTGCAGGCCTCCGACGACCGCGATGGCGACATAAACGAGGTTGCCGACGAAGGTCATGGCGGGCATGATCATGCCGCTGATGAACTGGGCGCCGAAGCTGGCCTCGTAGAGCTCGTCGTTCTTGTGCTTGAAGCGGGCGTCGACTTCTTTCTGACGGCCGAACACCTTGACCAGGGCGTGGCCGGTGAAGGTTTCTTCGATCTGCCCGTTGAGCTCTCCGGTGTTGGCCCACTGGGCCACGAACAGCTTCTGTGAACGCTTGGCGATCAGCGCCGTGATCACCAGGGTCAGCGGAACCGTGACGAGTGCGATCAGTGCCAGAAGTGGCGAGAGGATGAGCATCATCACGATCACACCGATGACCGTGAGCAGGCTCGTCACCACCTGGCTGAGGGACTGTTGCAGGCTCTGCGAGATGTTATCAACGTCGTTGGTCACCCGGCTGAGCAGCTCCCCGCGTGGCTTCTTGTCGAAGTAGCTCAGCGGCAGGCGGTTGATCTTGGCCTCGATCTCTTCGCGCAGGCGGTACACCGTGCGCTGCACGATGCCGTTGAGCACGTAGGCCTGCATCCAGCTGAACACACTCGACAGCACGTAGAGTGCAAGCGCCCAGAACAGCACGGTCGAGAGCATGGCGAAGTCGATGCCGAGGCCCGGGGTCAGCGTCATACCGCTGAGCATGTCGGCCTGGGTGGTCTTGCCGGCAGCGCGCAGCCCCGCGATCACCTCGGCCTGGCTGCTGCCGCTCGGCAGGGACTTCGAAACGACCCCGGAGAAGATCAGGTTGGTGCCTTCACCGAGCAGCCGTGGTCCAAGCACCGAGAACGTGACGCTGATCACCGCCAGTACAAACACGAGCGCCAGCCAGAGACGCTCGGGGCGCAGCTTGCCGAGCAGGCGTCTGCCTGAGGCCGTGAAATTCATCGACTTCTCGGCCGGCAGATTCATGCCGCCGAACGGGCCGCCGCCGCGCTGCGGGCGCGCGGCCGGCTTGTCGTCGGCGCGGGACTGGCTCATGATGCTTCCTCCGCGGTGAGCTGGGATGACACAATTTCCTGATACGTGATGTTCGTCTCGAGCAGCTCGACGTGGGTTCCCCGTCCGACTATTCGGCCGTCTTCCAGCACGAGAATCTGGTCGGCGTCGACAATGCTCGACACTCGCTGGGCGACGATGACCATCGTGGCGCCGCCGGTGCTCTGCTTGAGGGCGAGCCGCAGTCTGGCATCCGTGGCCAGGTCCAGGGCCGAGAACGAATCATCGAAAATGTAGAGCTCGGGCCGTTTCACCAGGGCACGGGCGATCGCCAGGCGCTGGCGTTGACCGCCGGACACATTGGTGCCGCCCTGGGCGATCGGTGCGTCGAGCCCGCCGTCCATCTCCGCGACGAAGCCCTGGGCCTGGGCGATCGTGAGGGCCTGCCAGAGTTCGTCTTCGGTGGCATCCGGTTTGCCGTAGAGCAGGTTGCTGCGCACAGTACCGGAGAACAGGTACGGCTTTTGCGGTACGAGGCCGATATTGCCCCACAGCAGGTCGGGGTTCAGATCGCGCACGTTGACGCCGTCGACAAGCACGGAGCCGCTTGTGGCGTCGAACAGTCGCGGCAGCAGGTTGACCAGGGTGGTCTTACCGCTGCCGGTGCTGCCGATGATCGCGGTGGTTTCGCCGTGACGGGCGATGAAGCTCACGTTGCGCAGCACCGGCTGTTCAGCGCCGGGATAGGCGAATCCCACATCGAGCAGTTCTAGTTCACCGTGACCGATTGTCGTGTTCACAGGGTTGGCCGGCGGCACAACGCTCGACTCTGTCGCAAGCACCTCGGCAATACGATCCGCCGAGACGGCCGCACGCGGAATCATGACGGCCATGAACGTGGCCATCATGACGGCCATCAGAATCTGCATGAGATAGCTGAGAAATGCGATGAGCGTGCCCACCTGCATTGAGCCGTCCTGGATGCGGAACGCGCCGAACCAGATCACGGCGACGCTCGAGACGTTGAGCACGAGCATGACGATGGGGAACATGAGCGCCATCAAGCGACCAGAGCTCAAGGCAACCTCGGTGACATCCTTGTTGGCCTGTGCGAACCGGGTGACCTCCACGTCTTCGCGCACGAATGCGCGTACGACGCGGATACCCGTGAGCTGTTCCCGAAGCACGCGGTTGACGGTGTCAATGCGAGTCTGCATCTTACGAAACAGCGGCACCATCTTCACGACGATGAAGCCGACCGCGATGAGCAGGATCGGCACGCTTACCGCGATGAGCCAGGACAGCTGCACATCCTGACGAATCGCCATGATCACGCCGCCAATGCTGAGAATTGGCGCGGCGACCATCAGCGTCGAGGTGGTGAGTACGAGCATCTGCACCTGCTGCACGTCGTTCGTGGAACGGGTGATGAGTGAGGGTGCCCCGAAGCGGGTGACTTCTTGTTCGGAGAATTCGCCGACCCGGCTGAAGACGGCTCCGCGCAGGTCGCGACCGACTTTCATGGCGACCTTGGCGCCGAAGTACACGGCAACGATCGCGCAGATGATCTGGGCGAACGTAATGAGCAACATGATTCCGCCGACGCGCAAAATGTAGCCGGTGTCACCGGTCGCAACCCCGTTGTCGATGATGTCGGCGTTGAGGGTGGGCAAGAACAGGGAGGCAATCGATTGGGCGAGTTGAAAGACGATCACCCCCAGAATCAGCTGCCAGTAGGGACGCAGGTAGCGAACGAGCAAGGACCACAGCACGAAATTTCTCCTAGTAGGAAACGGCAGTCCGCCCGACCGGATGGGTCGGCGCAGCTAGCACCTATGCAATAGTGCACTCTTCAGGGGACGTCGTCGACCGAAACGTTGGGGTAGGCATGAAAAACTGCCGATTCGGCCAATTTCACATCGGGCGTTCAGGCAAAGAGGTCGGAAATGAACGCGACCTCGTCGGCGGAAGGCTGCCACGACGTCGCCGCTGTCGCGTTCTGAATGATCTGCTCGGGTTTGGTGGCACCGGCGATGACGCTCGTCAGCCCCGGCTGCGCCAGCAACCAGGCCAACGTCGCCGCGAGCATGCTCACTCCGCGTGCGTCGCACCATTCCTGGTACTGCTCGATGACGTCCCAGGGGGCGTCGTCGGCGAGGTGGCGCCGGATCATCATGATGCGGCTGTCGGGGGGACCTCCCGTACGGGAGAATTTACCGGTGAACAACCCGTTGTACAGCGGAAAGAACGGCAGAAAGCCGAGACCGTAGGCGTTGACGGCCGGCAACACTTCGTCTTCTGCGTCGCGTGCCAGCAGGTTGTATTCGTTCTGGCTGGAGATGAACGCGGGGTGCCCGTTCATGCGAGCGGTGAACTCTGCTTCGGCGATCTGCCACCCGGCCAGGTTGGAATGGCCGATGTAACGAATTTTTCCTTCGGTGATGAGGTCGTGCAGGGTGGCGAGGGTCTCCTCGATCGGCGTCGACGGGTCGGGAGCGTGCAGCTGGTATAGGTCGATCCAGTCGGTCTGCAGTCGTCGCAGCGATGCCTCGACGGCGAGGCGGACGTACCGGCGCGAGCCGCGCGCGCCCCAGTCCGCACCGTTCAACCCACCCATGTCCATTCCGAATTTGGAGGCCAGCACGATCTGGTCACGCTTGCCGCGGAGCGAATGCCCCATGAGCGTTTCGCTCAGTCCGCGCTCGGCGCCGTAAATATCGGCGGTGTCGAACAGCGTCACGCCCGCTTCGAGGGCAGCTTCAATCACCGCAGTCGTGCCGTCCTGACTCTCCGACGCGGTTCCGGTTCGACCGAAATTGTTGCACCCGAGCCCGATGGTCGACACGGTTAATCCGGATGCGCCAAGTCTGCGATAGTCAATCTGAGCCATCCATACAGACTAGAGCCGCCGCGTCGATTGTGGTCGATTAATTCGCCGCCTCCTGCACCGTTGCGGCGCACGGATTCTCTGCACCGATGTCCGAAACCCGCGAGGCAGTCGCAGCGGCGGCGGTTACAGTCGAATCATGGACAGCATCCCGACGCCACCAGTGAACGACGCACTGATTCGCATTCCCAGCCCCATCGGCCGATTGGAGCTCATGGCCGACGATGAGGGCATCCTGTCTCTCTCCATCGAAACCAACGGCCATTTGCCGCTCGAGGCCCGGCCCGAGACGCCCTCTCCCGTGCTGCAGCGGGCCGCCGAACAGCTCGACGAGTACTTCGCCGGCACGCGGATGTCTTTCGACCTTCCCGTGCATCTGACCCGCGGCACCGAGTTTCAACGCAGCGTCTGGGCGCGGCTGGCGACCCTCAAATTCGGCGACGTCGTCTCGTACGGTGCGCTGGGCAGCGACATCGGCCGGGCCGGTTCGGGCCGCGCCATCGGCGGGGCTGTCGGAGCGAACCCGGTGCCGATCATCGTCGGGTGTCACCGTGTGCTCGCGTCGAGCGGTCAGATCACCGGCTACAGCGCCGGCCAGGGAATCCCGACCAAGGCCTGGCTGCTCGACCATGAAGGCATAGCGCACCGGTAGTTTCGACTGGTATTAGCCAGACCAGGCGATCAGCGGCGGCCGAGCGGCAGCAGGCCGAGCGCTCGCACCGCCTCCCGCTCCTCCGATAGCTCGGCAACGGATGCCCGGATGCGGTTGCGTGAGAATTCGTTCAGTTGCAGCCCGGTCACGATGCGCCACTGACCGTCGACGGATCGCACCGGGAACGAACAGACCAATCCGGCGGGAACGTCGTAGGAGCCGTCGGAGACCAGTCCAGCGCTGGTCCAGTCGACGCCGCGACCGGTGACCCAGTCGCCGACGTGGTCTATGGCCGCGTTGGCGGCGGAGGCGACCGATGAGCCTCCACGCACGGCGATGATCTCCGAACCGCGCTGGGCGACTCGCGGGATAAAGGTTTCCGCCAACCACTGCTCGTCGACGAGGTCCCGAATCGCCCGACCCTCTGCGGTGGCGTGAAAAATATCCGGATACTGACTGGCCGAGTGGTTTCCCCAGATGGTTAGCCCGTGAATGGCACCGACGGCGACGTTGAGGTGGTTGGACAGCTGCCCGACGGCCCGATTGTGATCGAGCCTGGTCATGGCGGTGAAGCGCTCCTGAGGCACGTCGGGCGCGTGCGCTGAGGCGATCAGGGCGTTCGTGTTGGCGGGGTTCCCCACCACGAGCACACGAACGTCGTCGGCGGCGCCCGCGTTGATGGCGGCTCCCTGCGGCCCGAAGATTCGCCCATTTGCTTCGAGCAGATCAGCACGTTCCATGCCCGGACCTCTAGGTCGCGAGCCGACCAACAGGGCGATGTTCACACCGTCGAAGGCGACGGTGGGATCGTCGGTGACCGTCACACCGCGCAGCAGGTCGAAGGCGCAGTCTTCGAGTTCGAGTGCGGTGCCCTCGGCGGCTTTCAACCCCTGCGGTATCTCCAACAGGGTGAGCCGGATGGGTGTCGTGGGCCCGAGTAATGCGCCGGACGCGATGCGAAAGAGGAGGGCATACCCGATCTGCCCGCCAGCACCGGTCACGGTCACCCTGACCGGTTGCCGATGAACGGGAACGTTGACGGTTGCCGCTGCGGGGAGGTTGCTGGCGTCTGTAGTCACGCGCCTAGCTTAACCCCGGTATAGATCGTCGACGATGCCGCACGGCCCGCTGCGGCGCGGTGTTGCTCGACTACGAGCTCGAGTTCGCCTGGGGCGCCGTAGTCCAGGCGGATTCCGACAGATCCGGCCCAGTCGATGAGTTCGGCCGCCGTCGTGAAATGCTGTTCGTGCTGGAGCAGGGCCCGCACGAATTCGCCCTTGGACTTCTTATTGAAGTGGTTCAGTGCACGCCGCTGAACGTCGCCGGCGTCGGCGACCACCCGCAGGTAGAACGAATCCGGGCGCACGGGCCGGGTGCCGAGGGCCACATACGCTTCGGAGCGCAGATCGAGCAGCAGCCCGTCGGTGTGGTCGAGGAGCCGCTGAACGTCGGAGCTCCAATGCTTCTTGACGCTGTGGTTGGCCTCGGTCAGGTTCGGCACGCGCGAATCGTGCGATAAGCGGTACGCCGGTATCGGGTCGAGTGCGGCGATCGGTCCGAAGAGTGCGGAGTGCACCACCAGGTGGGCGTGCGCGAACTGTCGTTGCGCGATCGAGAGGGTGGCGGCATCGAGCCCGTCGAACAGGACCCCGGTATACCGGTCAATGACGGGCAGAGTCGGCGAGGAGTGCAGTTCGCGGTTCCGGTCGATTTCGAACAACTGCGTGGCGCCCAATTTGAGGGCGGCACGGGCTGCGTCCGGATGCCGTGAGAGGGCGACGAGCGCCTGCGCGAGATCACGGCGTTTCACGCTCAGGCTCTGGTGGGCCAGGAGCGTCCAGTCGATGGGTACAGCTTCGCCGCCGGAGCGTTTCGTCTCCGACGGCGGAAGCAGTACCAACATTCGTGCCTGGGGTTATGAACTGACGAGTTCAGCCTTGCGGGCCACGATCGTGACCATGTTGTTGTCGACCGACAGAAAACCGTCTTCTGCCTGGGCGACAACCTTGGAGCCATCGGCCAGGGTCAGACGAACGTCGCCCAATGCCAGAATCGCCAGCATCGGCTCGTGACCGACCAGGATGCCGATCTCGCCCTCCACGGTCTTGGCTACAACCATCGTCGCTTCGCCGGTCCAGACCTGGTGGTCGGCCGACACAACGCTGACGGACAGCGACTTTGCCATGCTTAGCCGTTCTCCTTCTGGATCTGAGCCCACTTCTCTTCGACGTCGTTGATGCCACCGACGTTGAAAAAGGCCTGCTCGGCGACGTGGTCGAACTCACCGTTGGAGATCGCGGTGAACGCCTCGATTGTGTCCTTGAGTGGAACCGTGGAACCCGTGACACCGGTGAACTTCTTCGCCATGTAGGTGTTCTGCGAGAGGAACTGCTGGATCCGACGGGCACGGGAAACCGTGACCTTGTCTTCTTCGGAGAGTTCGTCAACACCGAGGATCGCGATGATCTCCTGGAGTTCCTTGTTCTTCTGCAGAATCGCCTTGACGCGAACGGCCGTGTTGTAGTGATCGGCACCCAAGTAGCGGGGGTCGAGAATACGGCTGGTCGAGGTCAACGGGTCAACGGCCGGGTACAGGCCCTTCGACGCGATTTCACGAGACAGCTCGGTCGTCGCGTCGAGGTGGGCGAACGTGGTCGCCGGAGCCGGGTCGGTGTAGTCGTCGGCGGGGACGTAGATCGCCTGGAGGGACGTGATCGAGTGCCCACGAGTCGACGTGATGCGCTCCTGCAGGATGCCCATCTCGTCGGCGAGGTTCGGCTGGTATCCCACGGCGGACGGCATCCGGCCGAGCAGCGTTGAAACCTCTGAACCGGCCTGTGTGAAGCGGAAAATGTTGTCGATGAAGAGCAACACGTCCTGCTTGGCGACGTCGCGGAAGTACTCAGCCATGGTGAGGGCGGAGAGTGCCACACGCAGACGCGTTCCCGGCGGCTCATCCATCTGGCCGAAGACTAGGGCCGTCTTGTCGAAGACACCGGCCTCTTCCATTTCGACGATGAGGTCGTTGCCCTCACGGGTACGCTCACCGACTCCGGCGAACACCGATACTCCACCATGGTCCTGCGCAACACGCTGGATCATTTCCTGGATGAGGACCGTCTTGCCCACTCCGGCGCCGCCGAAGAGTCCGATCTTTCCGCCGAGAACATACGGGGTGAGCAGGTCGATGACCTTGATGCCGGTCTCGAACAGCTGAGTCTTGGACTCAAGCTGATCGAAGGGCGGCGGCTTGCGGTGGATAGGCCAGCGCTCAGTGATCTCGATCTTTTCACCGGGAGTGGCGTTGAGCACATCTCCGATGACGTTGAAGACCTTGCCCTTGGTGACGTTTCCGACCGGAACCGTGATGGGGCTGCCCGTGTCGCGCACTTCCTGGCCGCGGACGATTCCGTCGGTCGGGTTCAGCGCGATGGCGCGAACGAGGTCGTCACCGAGGTGCAGTGCCACCTCAAGCGTGACCTCGCTGGACACGTCACCGATGGTGACCGTGGTCTTCAGGGCGTTGTAGATGCCGGGGATCGAGTCATGCGGAAACTCGATATCGACGACGGGGCCCGTGACGCGCGCGATGCGGCCAACAGAACCGCCCGTGTCCTCCGCCCGGACTGGCGCGGTTGCGGTGTCAGTCATAGCTCTCTCTTCTCTGGTCTTACTTCTTAGCGGATGAGAGCGCGTCGGCTCCACCCACGATCTCGGAAATCTGCTGGGTAATCTCGGACTGGCGCGCGTTGTTGGACAGGCGCGTGTAGTCCGTGATCAGCTTGTCGGCGTTGTCGCTCGCCGACTTCATGGCCTTCTGACGGCTCGCGTGCTCAGACGCAGCCGACTGCAGCATCGCGTTGAACAGACGACTCTCGATGTACACCGGGAGGAGACTGTCCAGAACCGTTTCAACATCCGGTTCGAACTCGTAGAGCGGAAGAACGGTGTTGTCACCCGGCTCTTCGACACCCTCAACGACCTCGAGCGGCAACAGTCGAACGACCTCGGGAACCTGGCTGACCATGCTGACAAAACGGTTGTAGACGATATGAATCTCGTCGACGCCGCCGTCGGAATAGTCCGTGAGGAACGATTCCAGCAGTGCCTCGCCGATTTCCTGAGCCGTCTCGAACTGCGGCTGATCGGTTCCGCCGGTCCAGACTCGTTCCGATGCGCGGTTACGAAAGGCGAAGTACGCGATCGACTTGCGGCCGACCAGGAAATAAACAATGTCCTTGCCCTGGCCGCGCAGCAATTCACTGAGCGACTCCGCTTCACGGAGCACCTGCGAGCTGAACGCGCCGGCGAGGCCGCGGTCTGAAGCGAAGATGACGACCGCTGCGCGCTCGATCTTCTCCGGCTCCGTGGTGAGCACGTGCTCGACGTTCGAGTACGTGGCCACCGCCGATACGGCGCGTGTGACCGCGCGTGAAT
>Ga0307487_1000674_pt1 | contig 26025 bp, 36 predicted proteins | sample CBIW12metaG_FD_203665 | JGI IMG/M metagenome (GOLD analysis project Ga0307487, IMG submission 203665) | Sea-ice brine microbial communities from Beaufort Sea near Barrow, Alaska, United States - CBIW 1.2 | ecosystem: Environmental > Aquatic > Marine > Coastal | place: USA: Alaska | collected... | reverse complement strand
GCCCTTAATAAAGTTAAAAAGAGAACATGCGCCCGTAATGAGCAAAGCAAGCGCAATTAACCCTAGTAGGAGGAGTAAGATAAGGGGCATCTGCAAGAATAGAACTACTTTTTGCAGTCATCAAGTGTCTCACACCGCGCACACAGCGCACACCATAAATCCCGCTAAAAAACCACGCGGGGGTAGTGAACACTGTAGTATTAGCAATTAGCGGGGTTTGTGGTGTGCGTTTCACACTTTTTTGAATGTAGCGCGTAATAACTGTATTCGCAAGAAACACGAAAACAGAGAAAACAACGACCGCTACCAAGGGGGTGAAAACCAATAAGGCAAGCAGTTCTTCCAGGGGGAAGTACCGCAGCTCGGGTGAGTGGGAACCGAGGGCAAATGCGTTCCATAGGGCGCGAGTAAGCCCGTATCAAACCACGCAGAAGTACTCGTAAGCACGCTCGACATCAGCTGCTGTTTGAGTAAGAACGGAATCCACACCTAGGGCGAGCTGGGCGATGTCCAAATAATACTGTGACCGCAGCGCTGCTAATATTGTGAACACCGTCAACGCAGCTAAAAAGATAACAAAGGGCTGTGTGGGGTGTTTTACGTCCGTTTGGCGCCAACTTGTAACGATTTTTTCACAAGAAGGGCGAAGACAAAGAAGATAATAATAGCCCCTAGTAATTTGCGGTGTTCTACAATGAAGAAAAGGCATTTGGGGCAATTGATAAATTGCACGAGAACAAATGCCGTAATAAGGTACGTAAAGTACTGGCGTAGTTCCTCCCACGAAGGGAAGTTAATCGCAGTACCCGAAATACCCTCGGAGCTAACTACAATTGCGTCGGGAGTTGCAAGGGTAGAAATCGAGGGCGGAAGAGGGAAAAGCAAGATATTTTTAACCGCTACGTGCGCGAAATCCAGAATAAAGCTGGCAGCTAGTCCTAGGCCGAGCATGGCGAAGACTAGGGAGAGTACGGTTACGACATCCGCACGCGTTAAATCATTAAACTGACGAATGTAGGTTGTTTTCAGCGTACCAAAACTTACACGGTTGTAAGTAAAGGTGGAGTACGCAGCAGAGAGTACAATACTCGGACTAGCGAGTAAGAGTACGTGGCTGTTCATAGAATGAATTCCAGCCAGCATTAGTAGCTCCCCGATAAAGTTGGCCGTTCCAGGGAAGCTCATGTTTGCTAAAGTAAGGGCAAAGAAAGCAGAGGAGAATAGCGGCATAACCGTAACAAGCCCACCGTAGTAGTGTAGTAGTCGAGTATGATGTCGGTCATAAAGATTACCTACACAAAAAAAGAGTCCGGTAGAAACAACACCGTGTGCGATCATGAAGAAGATTGCACCCTCGATACCCTGCTGGGTGAAACTGAATAATCCTAGCATAACGAGATTCATATGTGCGACGGAGGAGTATGCGACAATACGCTTAAGGTCGATTTGCCGTAATGTGGAGAGGGAGCAATAGATTACACCCAGAAGTGCGCAGGCAGAAACCAGGGACGAGTATTGTAGACTTCCCACGTTAAGGCAAGTGAGAGAAAAGCGAAGGAACCCGTACCCGCCTAGTTTAAGCAAAAGACTAGCTAGCAGCATAGACCCCGCTGTGGGAGCCTCGACGTGAGCTTCGGGCAGTCAAATGTGAAGAGGGAAGAGTGGCATTTTAACCGCGAACGCTAGGAAAAAGCAGAGTCAAATAAGTTTCTGCTGATCAGGGGCAAGCACGGTGTTAAGTAGGACAAAATAGTTAGTACTGCCGACAAGGAAGTAAAGGTAAATAATACCAAACAGCATAAAGAGTGAACCGAAAAAAGTGTAAAGGAAAAAATAGTATGCGGCTTTAATGCGTCGATCTCGTGCACCTCACTGACCAATCAGGAGAAACATGGGAATAAGTAGGCTTTCAAAGAGTACAAAAAAATAAAGTAAGTCCAGTGTCGTGAAGGTGAGAACTAGTAGAATTTCCATAGAAAGGAGATACTCAAAAAACGTACGTGTGTTTTTGCTTACTCGTCAAGATGCGAGGAATAGGACGGGGAAAATAAAAAGTGTTAGTAATAAAAGTAACATTGATAACCCGTCTACACCAAAGGTAAGGGAGAGGTTAAATTCTTCAAGAAGGTTAATCTGGGTTAAAAATTGGAACCCAAGATCAGACTTATCGAAGGCTAGGCAGGATAATACCCCAATAAATAGGGCGACAAGGGAGCTCGTAAGGATTAGAACCCGATGGCCATGCCCTGTAGGGGCGGGAGTAAACTTTGTGACCACGAATGCTAGTAAAAGTACAGCAGTAATCGCGATTACCGGGTACTGTAGTAGGAAAGTTAACATCTTAAGCCCCGCCTCATCAGTAAATAGTAAGGAAAAGGAATAATCAAACTACATCTACAAAGTGTCAGTATCATGCCGCAGCTTCAAATCCGAAGTGGTGTGTGGGAGTGAACCCTCATAAGCGGGCGTGCTCAGGGTGGTAGCCAAACGCGGGCAGGAACAGGCGAATAGCAGAGCTTCTAAAGGCTGTTGCCGTTAGGAAATGTCGGATTCAGCAAAACGTTAGGAACAAGGTCCCGATCGTTACATGTAGCCCGTGGAAGCCAGTTGTAACAAAGAAGATTGATCCGTAAACGTTTTCACGTCAGGAGAATTTTACCCCGTACTTGTACTCGTATGCTTGGCAAAATAAGAACATTACACCAAGTAGAACAGTCAAGAAAAGGTATCACGCAAAGCCGTCTGCGTTGTTTTTCACAATGTACGCATGCGCGACGGTGATAGTTGCACCAGACGTCAGGAGTAGCAGCGTGTTAACTAGAGGAAGACCTCAAACATTTAAATGTTGTGTCCCAAAAGGGGGTCACACGTTACCAATAGCTGTCGAGGGGACGAGGCTAAGATGGAAGAACGCTCAGAAGAATGCAAAAAAGAACATCACTTCAGAAACAATAAACAGAATCATTCCAAGGCGTAGACCTTTTTGTACTTTTAGGGTGTGATAGCCCTGGCTGGACTCTTTAATAATGGAAATGAATCAGCTCATAACGGTCAAGTATAGACCGAGAAAGCTGACGTGGATAAGGTCCGCGCGGGGTAGTCCGAGCGGCAAATTAATGCCGTGCATATAAAATGTTACGGGGATAAGTAGGGAAAATAAGAAAACTGACACAAGAAAGGGGTAGGGACTGGAATCAAGGATATGGAAGGTGTGTTTCTGTGACTGACATCGAAGGAGGGCTGTAGTGGTTTGTTGAGTTTTTTGTGGCATACGTGGAGTCGGTGGGCGTAAAAAGTGTTTGGCTGTAACTAGGGGGGTTTAAGGAGCCCCGGTGGGAACAAAAGTTTCAAGTTCAGCGGCCTGGTCTTGCAGCCTAGCTCTACAGCTTAGTCCTGTTTGGCGATTCACGCACGGTATTGATCCACAGTTACTGCGTCAACAACGATCGGCATGAAGGAGTGGTTAATACCACAAAGTTCACTGCACTGGCCATAAAAGGTACCAGCACGGTTTAGATAAAGGCTTACCTGGTTCAGGCGGCCAGGAACAGCGTCCATCTTTACACCGAGAGCGGGTACTGCTCAGCTATGTAGTACGTCAGCTGCGGTAATAATGACGCGGATGCTTGTACGTACGGGAAGAACGAGGCGGTTGTCTACTTCAAGAAGACGTAGAGCACCGGAGGGAAGGTCTGCTTCGAGCAGCATATAGCTGTCGAAGTTGATGTCTTTGGAACTAACCATATCGGTAGTTTCGTAAGATCAGTATCATTGGTGGCCGATCACTTTAATAGTAATTTTTGGCTCGGTAAGAGCGTCAATGGAGTAAAGTAGAGAGAAAGAAGGTGCAGCAATAAGGATAAGAATCCCTGCTGGAATGAAAGTTCAAACTTGCTCTAGAAGAGTGTGATGGGAGAAGGAAACGCGGGGAGTCGCTACGTTGCTAGTACGGTAAAGAACGACTGTGCGCGCGATCATTCAGGAAACAAAAACCGTCACGATGACTAGAAAGAACATCAGGTCATGATGAAGATCAACAATCCGCTCCATGATGTCAGTAGCTGGAGTTTGGAAGTTCATTTGTCATGGGAAGGATGCGTCAAATAGAACTAAGGAAACAAGCGCGGATTGGCTTGTTCCAGGAGTGTAGGTCTTTCAAGGATTACGCTTAGTAGCGCGTAGTTGGACAGTAAACATATTTAGGACAATGTAGAAAAAGAAGAGTGCGGAAACTACGGAAATCATAGAACCTACGGATGCAACGTAATTTCAGCCAGCAAAAGCATCAGGGTAGTCAGAAATACGACGAGGCATTCCGGCTAGACCTAAGAAGTGCATTGGGAAGAAAGTTAGGTTTACACCGATAAAGAAGGTTCAGAAGTGGATTTGGCCTAGAGATTCGTCGTAGGCAAGACCGACCATCTTTTCAATTCAGTAGTAGAATCCAGCGAAGATCGCAAACACCGCGCCCATGGAAAGGACGTAGTGGAAGTGAGCTACAACATAGTACGTATCGTGGAAAGCAACGTCAAGTCCTGCGTTAGCAAGGACGACGCCGGTGACTCCGCCAATAGTGAAAAGGAAGATAAAGCCTAGCGCGAACAGCATTGGAGTGCGGAGGTCAAGGGATCCCCCTCAAAGTGTTGCGAGTCAGCTAAAGATTTTAATGCCAGTAGGAACGGCGATGATCATAGTCGCGGCTGTAAAGTAGGCACGTGTATCGACGTCAAGGCCAACAGTGAACATGTGGTGCGATCACACTAGGAAGCCAAGTAGGCCAATTGATAGCATTGCATAAACCATCCCCAAATAACCAAAAATTGGTTTACGAGAAAATGTCTCTACAATATGGCTAACGATCCCAAACGCGGGAAGAATTAGAATATAAACTTCTGGGTGTCCGAAGAATCAGAAGAGGTGCTGGTAAAGAACTGGATCTCCCCCCCCGTTGGGGTTGAAGAACACAGTTTTGAAGTTACGATCCATAAGAAGCATAGTAATCGCGCCTGCTAGGACTGGCAGAGAAAGTAGAAGCAGGAAAGCGGTGATAAGGATGCTTCAGACGAATAGAGGCATTTCGTGCATAGTCATACCCTGAGCGCGCATATTGAAAATGGTTACAATAAAGTTAATTGCACCAAGAATAGAGGACATCCCAGCAAGGTGTAGACTGAAAATACCAAAATCAACAGCAGGGCCAGAGTGGGCTTCAATACCACTAAGCGGGGGATAAACAGTTCAACCAGTACCAACACCGACTTCAACAAAAGAAGATAGTAGAAGAAGGCCTAGGGCTGGGGGAAGCAGTCAGAAGCTTAGATTATTAAGGCGAGGAAAGGCCATATCAGGCGCACCAATAAGGATGGGTACAAATCAGTTTCCGAAACCCCCGACCATGACGGGCATTACCATGAAGAAGATCATAATAAACGCGTGGGCGGTGACTAGTACGTTATACAGCTGGTGGTTGCCCAGAAGGAAGCCGTTAGCGGGGGAAGAAAGCTCTAAGCGAATAAGTACGCTAAGCGCTGTTCCAATCACACCTGCTAGGGCGCCGAATAGGAAGTAAAGTGTTCCGATATCTTTGTGATTCGTCGAGAATAGTCAGCGACGAACGAAGGTCTTAGCGTTTGCGAACGTGGACGTAATTGTGTTTACAATAGGGGATGCCGTTAGGGTCGTATTTAAAGAGCTGAGTTTTTGTTGAGTGGAAGTGAATGTAGCCATACTAAGAAAAGTTGAGGGGTTTTATTAGGTCTTACTTCGGCCAACTCGCCGCTAATAAATCTAACCCCAACTTTTCTTAGAAGGATTCGGAAGCTTAGAACCTGTACTGTGAACCCACCTGCCCTATAGACTGTTATCAGGGGAGAAAGCAGGCGGAAGAAGACGGACAGTGTTTGGAAGGTGTCTGGTAGTTCTACGCCAAAGAAGTTATTATCCAGGAGGGCGTCTTCAGGCAGAGGCGTCGATTCGGCGGCAGTAGTAGTTCTAATCCCCTCTTCGACGATTGTTTCGGCCAAAAATTGGCTCGGGAACACGATGGCGACGTGCTCTTCCGACGTGCCGGCGCGTCAAGCCTGCGATCGCCGAAGTGCGAGCTCGTCCATGAAAAGCCGGAACGTATCCGCATAGAGCTCGGGGGTAGTGACTAGTGTGCCTGCGAGCCTCTAGTGATCACGCGCGCCGTAAAGCGAATGCATTGTAGAACTCGTGTCAAACTGCAACAGAATCCAACCGGGGGCTGGGGAACGTAGGAATCTCGCCGTTAAGGCCGCGCTCGGGTGGAAAGTTACGAAGAAGCGCATCGCGACGCTGATCCATTGGATCATCAATGGCAAAGTCGACGGTTTCCTCCCTCGTAGGCGTAATATGCCGTGCTGGTAAAGCTGCCCTCGGGGCTGGTACATGCGGGACCTGCATGGCAGGGAGCAGTGACTACAGGGATAATTGGTGCTGGTTGAGGGGAAGTAGCGACCATCTGAGCCGAGGAGGTGTCTCCTCGGCTCAGAACGGGCTCGGGGGAAATGTCTATCGGCTGAGGACCGTCAAGGTTCTGGGCCGGAGCTGGAATAAAAACTTCTGCTGGAATAGTATCATTGATTTCTTCAGCAAGAGGTAAAATATTTACCAGCTGAGGGCCGTCAAGGTCCTCAACAGGAGGCAAGGGGTGCGTTTCGAGGTAGGTTTGGTGTTCGACAGCGCTAAATTCTCGGGAGTCGGTGGCTGATAGCCCTTGGTGGGTGCTGGTCACTCAATAAAGGACAACGGCCCCTGGCCATACCTTTTATTGAGTGAATTTACTCAGGAGACCACCGACCAACTCTCCTCTGGCTCCGGGACACCGGAGGAAACCACAGGCGGCCGTTTATAACCGTAAGTCTTACTTAAGTTTTTGATTCACGCCAGCAGTCCGAACTGCTGGACTGATGAGGAAACATTGGTAGAAAGAAATTCCGTTGCTAGCTGGAATTGTGCATACGCTAGCAGCGCGAATAGTAGAGCGCCGAAAAGGAAGTAAATGGCCCCACTGCGGTTAGTACGTGGTTTGTTGCTGCCTCGACCGGGAGTTTTAGCCCCGGCTGAAGTCATTACCGGATCAACGGTTACTGATAATCGTGCATTTCGTCTGGAGGCAGAGTTGTTTTGGTTTTTATCTTTTGAAATGCTTTGAGCTTTAACGTAGGGGGGATTTTATTTTTGGCCATTTTTAGTGTGGTTTGTTTTAGGGTTTGAGCTTTAGCGGGTCTTGTCATGTTAATAAAGGGTGAGAGCGTTGGTACTAGTCAGATGTTAGCTTGAAAAAAATTACCCATAAATGCATCAGATGCAAGGGCAGATACCGTCAGCCTTACCGCAGTAAGGGCAGCAGCAGTAATAAGAGTACCGCCAGGGTGATCTGCCCGTGTTGCGCCAATATCCGCCAAGAATTGAAGTGAATTAAAAAACTCACTACTAAGCTCCCCGCCGACTTTTAACACCATTCGCTTTGACTCGATGGGGAAGCCAGAGAAATCAGGGAGCCCGTGGCGCAAAATGTGCTGGGAGGGTGACATCCCGTTGAGTGCGACTGGGCAGTCAATCGTTTGGAAGACCCGATGCGGATCACACGGTTTAGGAAAAGCAATAAAGGCCGGGTGTTCACCTCCGCGCCCCTTACACAGTGAATTTACCCAAGATATAAACGATCAACCCCCCTCTGTTTTGGGGGTGTCAGAAAAGGTAATGGGGAACCAAGGAGAGCTGTGTTTCCGAGCCGCCTCAGCGAATCAGGCCAGCATTCCGCCCCGCTGTAATGACGAGTAAACGTCAGTAGGAAGGAGCTCAACTCCAAATGGGGGTTGGTCCGTGAGTAGAAAAGCAAATAATAGAGTGCCAAATAAGAAGTAAATTGTTCCGGTGTATTTGTGAATTGTTACAAATAGTAAATAATAGACGCGAAATTCAGCGTTTCCGACTGTTGGTAAGTGGGTGTTTACAAGACGGGGAAGTTGCGTTAAACTCACTGGATTAGCAGTAGTTTTACGATTTACACAAATACAAAGGTTCATTTTAGTGGGTTTGAGAGTTTTCACCTTAGTTTAGTTAACTGCTAGAGACGCGAATAATAGAGCGACAAGCATAAAGGCGGCGTAGTCATAGACGAGGCCGGTTTGGAAGCGGGTAAAGAAGCGACCGATGCGGAGAGTTGAGAGGCCTAAGCCCGTGGGGCCGGCGACCTCAAGTAGGCCTTTGTCAATAAGAGAAAAGACTGTGTTGTATGCCGCCATAAGGACGGGTTGATTTACCAGACGGTTATTTACGACGTCGAATCCTCACTTAAAGGTCAGGAAGCGATGAAGCTCTAGTAGCTGGGGTGTATTAAGAACAGTTGTAGCGGTGAGTTCTGATAGGCGCCCGTAGATTTGGAAAACAGCCAAGACAGATAAAACGGACCCGTAGAGTGGGGCGAGTTTAATTCAAGTAGGGAGGAATTCTCCTCGCTCCTGGGATTCAACTGAGGTCAAATTTTGGTGAACAGTACCGTTTCAAAAGGGTGTACCGAAGCCAACAAACAGGTCTCGGCTAACGTAACCAAGAAAGATACTACCGAGAACTAGGGCTGCTAGGGAAAAAGCCATGCGTGGGGTTAATTCGTGAGTGTGCACCAGGGGGGTTCGGGAGCTACGGGACTCTCCAAAGAATACTGCGTGTAGTAGGCGGAATGAATAATAGGCGGTAAAGTACGCGGTGATAAGACCAACTGTGTAAGCAAATTTAGCCTCTGCTGTGGAAGAGCCGCCGGCAGTTTCGAGAATTAAGTCTTTAGAGTAATACCCGGTCAAAAACGGGAACCCCATAAGCGCCAGGGAGCCAACAAGAAGCGCGGCGTAGGTGTAGGGTAGGAGTCGAATAAGTCCCCCTAAACGTCGAGTGTCTTGCTCACCGGAAGTAGAATGGATCACAGCACCCGCGCCCAAGAATAGGAGAGCTTTAAAGAATGCGTGATTCGAGAGATGGAATAAGGCAATGGTGTAGTTAGAAAGACCGCAAATAAAAACCATGTAACCTAGCTGGGAGCAGGTTGAATAGGCAATTACCTTTTTAAGGTCATTTTGGAGAAGGCCAGAAGTTGCTGCCATAAATGCGGTTCCTGCGCCGACGTATGTGATAAAGAGAAGAACACTAGGTGCGCACTCGAATAAAGGGGAACAGCGCACAATTAGAAATACTCCGCTAGTCACCATTGTCGCAGCATGGATAAGAGCGGAAACTGGGGTGGGGCCCTCCATAGCGTCAGGCAGTCAAGTGTGAAGACCAATTTGCGCGGATTTACCCATAGCACCCAGAAAGAGTAGAAAAGTAAGGAGCGTAAGTGGGGAAATAGCATAGGATCCGAACAGTACGGTGGATTGTACAAGGTAGGGGGCTAATCCGAATACGACAGAGAACTCAACGGTTTGAAAGGTATAGAAGACAACTAAAATACCAATAGTGAAAGCTAGGTCTGAAATGCGGTTAACGACCATGGCCTTAATCGCTGCCTTATTAGCTTGAATACGGGTAAATCAGAAGCTAATAAGGAGGTAGGAGCAAAGCCCTACCCCCTCTCAACCTAGGAATAGACCGATAAAGTTGTTAGCACTGATTAAAAGGAGCATAAAGAATGTAAAGAGGGATAAATAGCTCATAAACCTGCTAAGATGTGGGTCCTCTGACATGTACTCAGTCGCGTAAATGTGCACCAGGGTTGATACAGATAACACAACAAAAAGCATGGTAAAGGTTAGAGCGTCAACTGAAAAAATTCAGTTTACTTCGAACAAGCCGGAGAGCAATCAATTTCCGGCATCTGCAACCATGATCTCTCCTCGGAGAATCGCTGGAAACTGGGTTGCTAAGAGACACAACAGTCCTGCCATGTTTGCAATAACAATAAGGTTAAGCCGAGAAATTGAGATACATCGCGTAAGTGTGGCCAGAAGTAGGAAGTTCATAAGGGGGGTAAGAATGAGTGTTAGTGTAGGTAACATCCGCTTTTTTGTCTTCCCAATACGCGGCTCGGTAATAGGTACCGAAATTCGCAAGGGGGCCGAAAATGTTACAAGCCAGGGGCTAAGGGGTACTGGTTAAGCCAGTAATTCGAGCGGAAGGCTTGTTGTGGGGGTGTGGGACGTAGTTAATGTCGCGTGCCAGTTTGCTGTACAAGTACAGGGGGGCCAGTAGCGCGGGGCGCCCCGGGAGTGCGAGGGTTAGAAATAAAGGTTAGGGAGTTTGCAGAATTGGTACCAGCGTTCACACGTGTGGGTTCGCACAAAGGCGCCGAAATTAGCAGAAGGGGGCTAGTTTTTGGGGAGGGGGGGCAGGCTGCGAACGATGCTAACGTTCGTGTCTCTGGGGCCTCCGTAGGCGTGAAGTAAGACCGAAACTTGCTTAAGGCGGTAAGGACATTTAGTCAGTAATACCCAAACCCTCCCATCCTGTAAAAGGTAAAGGTTAGGGAGGCGGACCGTCAAAAAATTGCCATGGGCATTCCGGAATCACTGGTGCTATTAATTGTACCGTCGAGAACGGCCTCAACCACAGCGCTAGAGCCCCCAGCGCTATTATACAGTCTGGTGTTTTCGGCTTCCTCGCTGAGGAGTTCGGCTAATAAGTGCTCAGGCATAACGTAGTTAAAATGGGCCTCCGATTTGTCGGCGGCAAAGGCCTTCTGTCGAACTTTGAGGAGGCGGTAGACCTCGTCTTTAACAAAACCCCAAGTTGCCGCCGGAAAATGGGTAGTGCGTGTGTTGGCTACGCGCGTGAACGCGCTCTGAACAGCCACAATATCATAGGTTGCGTGCCACTCACAGGGTGCATTTTCAGCGGGTACGGGGAAGAGCAGTCGTACAGGCTGTCAATGTGGCTTAGTAGGATCAGGGATCTGAGCGTCGGCGTCGGCGTCCCTGCGTAAAATATAGTCCCTATATATAGGCTCTGTTTCAAAGGCTGCCATAGTTTCTGGTGAAAGCTTACTAAACTGTGGTGGAATCTCTTCGGAGCCGCTATCGCTGCCAGAAAAGCTCCCTACTGACTCCGGAGATGAGTCAGCGGGGGTGTGCGGCCGAGGTCCTACAGACGAGCTGGCAGATACTGCGGGGGTGTATACATTTGGAGAAGGGGCACTTGAAGTATATACACTTGCAGATACTGTTGGATTAGGAAGGACGGGATTAGAAACCCTTCAGATGTTCCCGTAAAGGTGATTAACGTTTTTGGGGGGAATGGCTTGCACTTCAAGTCTACACGCTCGCCTTAGAAGAGCATGAGGCACAACGTACGCGGGGTGGTCGTAAGGTGAGCAGTTGTTATTAGGTTGAAACCGGTCGTACCACAATCGATACTCCTCCATCGCGATTACATCGGATAGGCGTACTGAGAAGCGCTCCGAACGCCTATCCGCAATGAATTGTCAGATGCGGCGAACCTCGGTCGAGTCAAATGCGAGGTGGTGCTCCTCGCAGGAATCCCTTGTAGGACGCTCCATCTGAGGTAGTAGCTCAGGCTTTTTGGGAAACGGTAACGTTGCGTAGAAAGCGTCACTCGTCTTGCAGTCAGCAATGTACTGCCGAAACAACGGCGTGTCCGTAAAGGCGTTTGTAGACTCCACAGTGACCTTGTTAGGATCGTTAGCTTTAGCCAGTTTATGAAGATAAAGCTCATAAGCGTGGAGGTCTAATTTAAGCTCCGACGTCTGGAGCTTAGGCATCTTGGGTCAAGGTTTAAGCTCGATAAGGGGGTTTTCTGCCGATTTGTTCAAGACAGTCCTGAATGCGGTAAAAAACGATGCTTGTTGTAATAGTAAGGAATTGTCTTCTAGGAAGTAGGCGCCGAACAAAAGTAACACAAATAAAAAGGACTTTCGAAGGGCGGCAGAGGTGTGTGTCGTAGACGGGAACGGGCTAATAAGGTTAACACCCACGGGCGGAATACGAACTACATTTGCAGTGGTGGGTAAGGGTCTCCTGGGAGATGCGCCCTTTTGTCAAGAGAATGCCGTGTTCGCGGTAATAACGTGGTTAAGCCGAGAAATTGAGAGACGTTGCGTGAGTGTAGCCCGAAGTAGAAAGCTCATAAGGGGAGTAAGAATGCGTGTTAGTGTAGGCAGCATTTGTGGGTGGGGTGTCAGCTGCGGATAAAAAGGGCGGAATTCTTATTTCTCACACGGGGTGCATTTTGTTTAACAATTGTGTGAAAAAAGTGTGTGTGTGGAAAACGGTGGGACGTTAGAATAACCGGATGGTAGTAGGCGCCTATGCCCTAACGGCCAAGTAATTGTTCGCTTTGACTGTTGGGGAACAATTTTAGGGCGCAGGAACCCAGGTAAAAACTGGTAAAGCGGTGAAGGTGTGTAAGGGTAGACTAGGCCTACTTGTAAAGGGTTGAGAGGGCGTACAGGCAAAAATAGGCATGCTTGTACTCACTCGATTAACTGTAGAAGGGCCTCTAAGAAGTAGCGTGGGCCATGCCCCCGTGAGTGTACTCACGGGGGCGTTTATTCTGGAATACCCCTTAAGAGCACCGTGCCTGTATTCCAGAATAAGGGGGGCAGAGTCCCCCAGCATAGGATTTAGCCATGTAAGGGAGGTCCGCGGGGTGGTGTGCTGGTTACGCCCCAGATAGCAGCGCTCTTCGGTTCGAGTCCAGGTACTGTTCTCGGGCTTTTCAGCTAAGGCCGCGGGGAGTAAGTGTCGTAGGTGGGCCCGGGCAGACTTGAACTGCCAACTTCCCGCCTATCAAGCGGACACTCTACCATTGAGTCACGGGCCCGATGTTTTGGGGTAGAAGGACTCGAACCTTCGCATGGCGGTTCCAAAGACCGCTGCCTTACCAACTTGGCTATACCCCATAATTATCTTGTGTTTGTGCAGATCCCGATACGGAGGAAGAAACTTCCGACGCGGTTTTTGAAGATGCGCCACATGGCGCAGGGGAAGAGGGAATCGAACCCCCACCTCTAGGTTTGAAGCCTGGAATTCTAGCCGTTGAACTATTCCCCCGTGTTGGTGCTGTTTTGAGCGCGTCGGGGCTCGAACCCGAAACCAACGGCTTAAAAGGCCGCTGCTCTACCATTGAGCTACGCGCCCGAGAAAGTGTTGTGTATAGGAAGCCGCACGTTGCGGTTTTTGAAGTGCCCGGTGGCGGGTGCTCTCTGAGGGGATCGAACCCTCGTTACTACCGTGAAAAGGTAGCGTCCTGCCACTAGACGAAGAGAGCGCGGTAGGTGAAGAGAAAACGGCCAGGGCCCAAAGGGGCGGATTTGCTCTCGACTACGGGGCTGGTTTGTAGATTATTTTCATCGTTTCTCCATGTTAGCTCGCTCTTGGTAAACAAGAGCAAGCTGTGCGCTACGCGCGCGCATGGTGGGGGCTTGGCGATGCTTAAAGGTTAGGGCAATGAGTTCAAGGTAAATGCGCTCCGATAAGGTTCGTTCCCGGCGAGCAGTAATCGCCTTGTAGAGTGTTTGAACATTAATTACATCGCGTTTATTACGACGCACAGGCGTGGGGACATCAAGGATCTTTCGTCCTTGACGGACTGGACAAAGCAGGAATTGGACGTGTAGTCGGCGAAAGATCCCCATAATAGCGAAATAAGGCTCCGGGCGTCGAGAAAGTAGTCGGAAGCTTGTTAGCGCAGCGAATAAGTGTCGACGGCCAGTCGCTTTTTTCCCTTGTTTCGTAAACTTGTTAAAGAAGGTCTGAAATAGGCGCGAAAGATAAAGGGCATCTGGTTGGTATCGAATAGATTTGTACTTTTCAGTAAGGTCTCTGTGTTTTGCGCGCATGAGGGAGCAATTTATCAAACTTTTACCTTGTAGTAAGGTCCACGATTTGTATCTCCTCCGGGGAGGGTAGTTCCGTACTTACTGCGGCGTTTTCGCCTGTCGATAAGCCGCTGAAGGTCAAACTTACCGCGAATAATTGTGTATCGAACTCCGGGCAAATCCTTAACGCGCCCACCACGAACTAGAACAACGGAGTGCTTTTGTAAGTTGTGAGACATTCCAGGAATGTAGGCAGTCACCCGGTAGTAGTTCGTTAGAAGTACGCGCGCAACCTTACGAAGTGCAGAGTTCGGTTTACGCGGTGTAGTGATAAAAACTTTAATACAACTTCCCTTCTTTTGAGGGCTTAACTGTAGGTCGCGGCGTCTGGTATTATGTTTTTTAGGTACACGAGGATATCTTTGCTGTAGTTGGGATAAAGTCATAGGTTCTAATTTGAGTTTGTAACGCCCTGTAGAAGGGTTGTTGAATGAGTAAAGATTTATCAGCTGGATTTACGTACCCCAAAAAGTTTCCCTTCGTCCGAAAGGTGCTTAATGCGGGTACGAGACACTGTAAATCGCTGGGATGTACCGCGCGCACGGCCGGTGATAAAACAGCCGGAACGGAAAGCAATACGATCCTCCTTATGATACGACCGAGTAATGCTTCATCGAATTAACCCCATGGCAGCTCGGAGATAAAACGAGGAAGTGTCTAATCGGACAGTACGTAAATAATTTAAAAGAAATTGGCGCGCACGGCGATTAGGCAAACGGTTAGAAGAAGTGAATTTGTAACGTTGAGTCTGTTGTTTTAATTTATGTAACATGGTTTAGAGAGTAGAAATTGCAATTTAGTCAAAGTAGCGTGACAGATGGAGCCAGCCGGAATCGAACCGACAGCAAGCGCTTGCAAGGCACCCATTTTACCACTAAACTATGGCCCCTAAAAAAAGTAATTATTCAACGAATCAGTGTTTGAAGTTCTTTGAGATCATTTTGGACAAATAAAGGATCTTTCAACTAATGCTTTACTTTGTTAAAGCACGCGCCGGAACAAAAACATAAAGTTTTAACTAAACGGAACCCGCTCCCGCTCCCTTCGACGGCCGTTTTTGGCAGCTCGTCTAATGCTTACCCACTTATACTGTGGAGTGTATTACAGTTTATATAGCTACAGTATTACGATCCTGGCCCCGTCCCGGCGAGCCCAGTACTCGTACGCAAGCGGTGTCTAAGCGCTCTGTAATAAACATACATATTGACGACTACAAGATCTTCCTGCAGTGCCATGCCCTCAGCCCCGTCCCGGCGAGCCCGACGGCAAGCGTTACCTTGGTCGTGTTCACTCCTTGTAGGGGACATACAATACGCCTGCACTCACGCAAAAAGAGTGTGAGTACAGCGCTTCTTGCTTGGTCGAGGAAAGAGACCTCTCGCAAGAAACATTACCCGATCTTCAAACTCTAAAGATTAGATACCCTACCAATTTGCTACTCACAAGCGTTCGGTCTTCCGTCGCTACGCTCCTCCGTTACCCTCACTAATGTTCGTGAAATTGGATCTGCGGCGTCTCCTCCTGCTCTGTCTGCGGTCTCCCGTCGCTACGCTCCTCCCGGACCTCCGTTCGCAGTTCGGAACCAGAGCGGGAAAAATGTTCCCCCTCGCTCTTTCGTCGAGGTATTCTAACTTGTCCGTTACATTACCAGTCCTCTTCGGCACCACTCTCCTCTCTCCCTCGTAGCTTAGCTCGGATCATTAGATCCTCAACCCATGCCAACTAATCCCCTTCTTGTAAATAACAAAGGTCGCATAAATTGTTTATCAGTGACGACACGCGTCTCAAGCGTGACGCACTTGACTAAAAACATATTCTACCTGTCACTAACAAAAACAATATAACCAGTCCACAAGCAACGACACGCCTCGGAAGCGTGACGCACTTGATTGTAAGGGGTACTCTATCGCGCGGAAAGCTGGCTCAAGTTAACAGTTAATTAATATAGTTGTGGTGTTGACCCTTACTATTCAATTAATCAACTAAGGATACGTGCAAGAATCGCATGTAGAAAGATTGATGGGGGTATACCACCAATATATTACATATGCCGAAATTGTAATAGAGACGAGAATTGCATCGGCAGGAGCTCTAGGTAAAACTAGGAGCTCAAAAAAAGGTAACGCATAAAATTGCAGGAATAAACGTCTAGAGTAGAGTAAATAATAGTCTTTAGTTAAAAAGTGTTCACGCTTACTTTTAATTCTAATACTTTGCCAGTATTAAAATAATTCGGAGCCAAAAACATAAAGTCGAGTTAGATTTAATGGGAGCTTTTACTAAATTTACCGGGGCGTCGCTTATAATGGAGTTTTAGGCTGGGTACAGCGGCCTTAGATGTGTTCACCCGCACCTAGGGCGCACAAAGAGTGCTAGGGTATCCCGAGTACGGGTTGGGGGAGCGAGCAGGGATCGAACCTGCCACGGATATTATCCATTAGATTTACAGTCTAACGCCATAGCCACTCGGCCATCGCTCCGAAGGTGGTGGGCAACTATTGGGAATCGAACCCAAAGCAATCGAGCCACAATCGACCATTTTACCACTAAACTATAGCTGCCACGACTTTGTGGTAATAAATTAAAAAGAGGCTAAGTACCCGCTACCGGACTTGAACCGATACCTCGAAAGAGCGGCTTTTAAGGCCGCCGTGTCTACCATTCCACCAAGCGGGCGAAGTGCCCCGGGGGAGACTTGAACTCCCAAAACCCTGATCCTAAGTCAGATACGTCTACCATTCCGTTACCGGGGCGGAATAAAACAATGTTGCGTCGAATAGTGGTACTTGTGCTACACTTTTGAGAGTCTACCCTCTGTCGGACTTGAACCGACAAAAAACGAATTTTGAGTCCGGTGTGTCTACCGTTCCACCAAAAGGGCAAAGTGTGTGAAGTGCGGGGGAAAAGGGAGTTGAACCCTCATTCCCTACTTTGACAAAGTAGTGCTCTACCAGTTAAGCTATTCCCCCAAAAGTATTACCTAAGTCAGCGTGTGACCAGCTGATGCAAATAACCTCGGTAGTTAAGAGATTACATATGAAAAACACGGAACTCTTGAGCCAGTTCGACTGGCTCAGAGGTTACGCGACCCACGGCGTCGTTGTAAACAACTTCGGAAAATCCAGTAAGAGGGAAATCCTTACGCAGGGGATGCCCAGAAAATCCGTAATCAGTTAAGACGCGGCGTAGATCGTCATGTTCGGAAAAGTAAACCCCGTACATATCTCAGACCTCGCGTTCTAGTCAGCTTGCAGAAGCAAATAAGCGTTGATTGCTTCCAAAAGGTGCAGAGGCACTCGGAATGGTTGTAGTTTCGGAGGCAAACAGCTGGATTACCAGACGTTGGCGCATAAGTGGGGAGAAAAGAAGATAATTTACTTGGAAACGTCAGGTAGGAGACAACAGATCAACAACGGCGATATCCGCGAGGATAGTAAATCTAAGCGCCGAACTGTTTCTCAAAAAAAGTAATAAGGCACGAAGCTTGCTGGGTGAAGTACGAATAAGCAGGCCTTCATGGCTAGCGGAAACTTTGTAAACTAGAGCGGGTAGGGCAGCTTGTGTGTCTGTTAAAAAACGTGTCATTTGTGATAAATGGATTTTTTGGGATGTCGTATAGCGGGTCATTTTTGTACGCGAGAGTAAAAACTAATGTAAAATTAAAGCTGATCGTAGTGGAATAAGCAGATCCTTCCCTCAGTAATAGTAGTATTCGTCTGCCCTCCAGGCGCCTAATCGAGATCAGGAGGTATCGTAGCCGGAAGTATAAAGTATTCGTGTTTATAGCTGCTATTATCAATAGAATAACGAAAACGACCACACGTAGTCTTGTTCTGTAGGAATTTACAAACCTCCAAAGTCAGCCTAGTCTGACGATAGTCTTTCGTCGGATGTAAAAAACAGTTGAGTTTCACTTCTCGCTTAGCTGGTGCCAGTGATTAGCGATTATAAACGTAGATAACAGACGACGCGCTTCTTGCACGACCTGTACACCATGGGTTCGACTTTAACCAGTCCTCTCGTACTAAGTATAAAGCCTCAATGTTAATGTAATCTAGAGTAGATAGGGACCGAACTGTTTCACAACGTTCTAAACCCAGCTCATGTACCGCTTTAATTGGCGAACAGCCAAACCCTTGGAACCGCTTTCAGCTCCGGGATGCGATAAGCCGACATCGAGGTGCCAGATCACTCCATCGATAGGAACTCTAAAGAGTGGTAAGCCTGTTATCCCCGGCGTACCTTTTATCTTTTGAGCGGTGCCCCACTTCGGTCGGGACACCCGGTCACTATGACCGACTCTCGTCTCAGTGCGACTGCAAAGTCTAACTGTCAAGTAAAGTTCTACCATTGCGCTCGTAAACCTAGCTACCTAGGTCTGAAGATACTTTTGTAAACCCTCGTTGCTGTCTGGAAGGCGGCCGCCCCAGCCAAACTACCTCGCCTGCATTATCAGCTCTTACACCTCGCGTTTCAAATCGTCTTTTCAGACGTAGTAGAGCGGTCTTTCACCTTTCGCATAAAATACTGCTGGCGCAGTCTATCTTTCGCTACCGCTTAGCCTACACAACTATTTTGGACGCGTATGCAGAACGTATAGTCAAGGTGCACGGGGTCTTTCCGTCTAGCTCCAGAGAATTCCGCATCTTCACGGAAAGGTCAATTTCACCGGATCGGTACCGGAGACAGTGGAGAAGTCGTTATATCATTCATGCAGGACGGAACTTACCCGCCAAGGAATTTCGCTACCTTAGGACCGTCAGAGTTACAGCCGCCGTTTACCCTGGGTTCCGTTCGAGGCTTTCACCCGTTCCATTAGCCTTAGAGCACCGGGCAGACCTCAGACCTTATACATCATTGTTTTAAATTTAGCAAAGTCCTGTGTTTTTAGTAAACAGTCGCTTCACCCGCTTTCTTGAGAACGGCAGTAGTATGATCCTATCCGCCGACTCACCATATTCCTAAGTTACGGAGCAATTTTGCAGAGTTCCTTCGATACCGTTCTTCCAACGTCTTAGCATGCGATGCCAGCCTATCAGTGTTGATTTTTAGTACAATGAATACCACGAGGTTTTTCTTGCTCTCTAAGTCCTTCCGCAATACGGTAATTACTTTACCGCGCCGATAATAGAACTCAGCAGTGATCATTTTCTCCACAGCAGTACAGTCGCGAATAGAAGCGGCGAGAGACTGACTAAGCAGCATAGTGCGCGTTCTTAAAAAGGTTGATCTCGAGTCTACCCATCAGCTACAACTTTCGTTCTCGCCTAAGGGGTTGTGTCAATTCCGGAAGGAGACCTAAACCGGTTTAAACCGTAGGTTGCGACGACAGTGATGAAACACTGTTATACGTTACTTATGTCAGCATTGGCGAAACTGTTTGGCTCTAAAAAATCCTCACAGATAAGAAAGCTTTATCAACAGTTTGTTCTACTACAAATAACAAGGGTACTCAACCGGGGCCTCATCTAGGGCAGATAACTGCCTATCCTAAAGGTTCTCCAATTCAGGTGCGTTGTCTTCAACGCACCTGAGGGGATCCATTAAGTGCCAACGGGAGTCACTTGTTATTTCGTCGCTTCGGTACATTGGATTAGTTCCGCAACATTTTCGATACCCAGCATCTGCATCCATGAGCTATAACGCTTTCCTGAGAGCATGGCTGCTTCCGAGCCTAGCCTTTGAGGGGTAACAACGCTGAACGGCCTCGTACACTTACCAACGATTTAAGAACCTTAACGAACGATCGGGGCTGTTTCCCTTTCGACTTGTGACCTTAGCACCCCAAGTCTGTCCAGTTTTTTTGGAGTATCCGCTCTTTGGAGTTTCCCTGCCGTCGATAACAACGTTTCGTCGCCCCTAAGGTGGAGAGTGCTCGACCGCGGACATCCTCGTTCAACACAGCGAGTGCGGTGTTTACTTTTTAAAAACTAGGCTACTTCAATAGCTTTCGTAGAAAACCAGCCATCATCAAGTTTGATTAGCCTTTCACCCCTAACCACCAGTCTCTTCAGAGCTTTACGACGCGCATGAATGGGATCCTCGGGACTCGCGTCCGTCGATCTGCTAGTGGTTAGATCACTTGATTTCGGGTGCGGTCGCACGACTACAAATAGTCCGGACGATCGACTTGCTGACCCATTATACAAAAGGTACGCACTTGCCCATTACGGCGATGTACTGATTGTTCATCTGGCTATTTTAACGCCTTTTACTCAGTTCCAAAAAACGTACTCTTTCAACTTTCCTTCACAGTACTACTATTCTATCGCTCATCCTACTTTTTACACTTTAGAGATCGAATCTCCGTTTTCGGCAGGCTTAACCTGCCTACTTCTTGTCCATGAGTTCAGGCGCGTTAACCAGGGGTTTTCCTGCCTGTTCCAAGCGCAAGTCCAGTTAAAACCTATGGGGCGAACCGCCACAGGCAGCAGCTATGGTGCTTGCGCCGGGCCCCTGACTCTCTTTGACATAAAACGAGGTTTATGGCGTTAAATGGAGTACTAGTGTGATGTTATCTTTCGCTCGCCACTACCAGATAAACGCTCTACTGTATTATACGGCAGTTAAGAAGATGTTTCAACTCACTGCGCTCGTTATTAATTAGGATTTCTTTAAAAACACCGCAATCTCAACGTGTTCGCATGTGGGGTTACCGCCGCTACGACACCCCTTAGAGAGAACTAGTTCAAAAAGGGGTTAAAAGGTTGGCTCAATTGGTTGCGCTTATCGGCTAGGGCCGTTTTATTCGAATAGGATGGCAAGTTATCCTTAAAAAGACTGTATAGTTTTCTCTCCAATGTCGCAGAGGGCAGACTCGAACTGCCGATTTAGGGTCATGAGCCCCATGTGTTTCCACTACACTACTCTGCGGAGAGCCTAAAGGGGATTTTACTTTGCTAAAATACCTAATACCAACTACACGTTCCCGTACAGTTACCTTGTTACGACTTCGTTCCAGTTATAAACCTACCGACGCAGGACTATTTCAATGCACGTTAAGGAACAGCGGACAAAGACTTAGGATCACTTGAGGCAAGCCTACTTCCGGACCGTGACGGGCGGTTTGTACAGAACTCCAGAACCTGTTCACCGTGGCTTGGCTGATTCACGATTACTGGCGATTCCATCTTCACGCATTTCAAATTGCAGAAAGCGATTCGTACTGAGAAAACAGTTATTTTGAGACACCGCAAAAAGGGGCCCTAAAATTGATATCTTCATTGTAGCAAATGTGTAGCCCAACCTATAAAGGCCATAACGACTTGACGTCATCCCCACTTTCATCCGACCTCTGGGCGGTGAAAAAGAAAAATGTGTAGATTTGTATTTAAGAAAAATATACCAATACGTAGTCGACTGTTTAAAGGCATTTTCAAGCCGGACCCGCGAGCACACCCAGTTCAGAGAGCACGTCGTCACGGGAGGGCGCTAAAAGTTTGCGGCATCACAATTTTCCCCAAGCATGCCGTCAGGCAGCTTTTTTAAGTTCCCGTTTAACCGGATAAACAAAGGGTCCACACCCGTCGCGAGATTGCGCTCGGTAGGGGCGGATAAGTGGTTTTTATTTAGAACGACTACAGATAAATCTTGGGATTTTTATAACAATATCAGTTAAAGCCCCGCACTATGGCGGGGGAATCTAGAAAAAACGAAAGATCACTCTTTAATTTTTTCTACAACAGGGCCATAATTTTCAAGCTCATGGAGCGTGCATTTATGAAGATCCCTCCCAAACTGATGGGGGTTTTGTTCGTTCGTGGAAATTAAACCTACGCCTCACGACACGAGCTGAAGACAGCCATGCAGCACCTAACTCTTGCGTAATCCACTCTTGCATACTGTTGCGTGCAGTTCGTGCACACAGCGTCGCTACAAAAATGATTATCCGCATTTCGAACGTAATACGTAGACTATGCTACTTCAGTTCAAGCTTGAAGGTTGGTAAGGTTTATCGAGGATCATCAGTTTACACCACATGCTCCACCGCTTGTAAGAGTTCCCGTCAATTCCTTTGAGTTTCAACCTTGCGATCGTAGACCCCAGGTGGAGTATTTAATGCGTTAGCGCCATCAAATAGGTTAGAGGGGAGAAGCAAATCTGCTTCCCCTCTTCAGAAATAGTTCTGCCTAAAAGTGAATACTCATCGTTGACGGCTTAGACTACCGGGGTATCTAATCCCGTTTGCTACCTAAGCTTCCGTACCTTAGCGTCTGTTGCAACAGGAAAGGCGCCTTCGCCAGCTGGCGTTCATTCTCATATCGTTGGATTCTACCCCTACTTAAGAATTTGCCCCTACCTCTCTGCAACACAAGCCCCCTTTGTCAAAGGCCTTCGCATAGGAATGCTCCGCTCTTTCGGCCAAAATAACTAGGGGCCACCTACGTACCCTTTACACCCAATCAAAACAAATAACGCGCGCGCCCTCCGTCTTACCGCGGCTGCTGGCACGGAGTTGGCCGGCACTTCATCTCGGTGTCCGGTCATTATCCCCCTTTTCCCGCGAATAGCACTTTACAGAAAACTGTGCGCATTCATCATGCATGTGTTCTCACTGGGTCAGGCGTTAACCCATTGCCCAAGATTCTCCACTGCTGCCCCCCGCAGGAGCTCGGACCTTGTCTCAGTTCCGATGTGGCTGATCTATCTCCCAAATCAACTACGCATCATAGGCTAGGTGAGCCGTTACCTCCCCTACTACCGCTAATCCGCCGGCTACTTATTAGGAAGCGATTCAATCTTTTTTAAATTTTGGAATTCCTCCGGTCTCTCGTCCGTTGTAGGCCAAACTTCCTCGTTAGCATATAGCCGTATTGCTCACCCGTACGCCACTCAAAGTAATAACTTCTCGTTCAGCTCGCATGTGTAAGATAGAACTCTAGCGTTCATTTGGGGCCAGGATCAAACCCATGAACTATCTTATCCTAGATAAAAATCAGGGATATCTTCATTGCAAAACGCGATAAATAAAAGATATAAAAACTGTGTCTTTACTCTCTATGCATTACGAAACAAAAGTTGTTAAAGTACAGTGGGCGTAAAGTTTATAGCTTATTAGGGAGGTCTTGCAGCTTTAACTGCAAAGGAGTTTATAATTAACGAACTTGTTTAAACAGCAGAGCTGCGACCAGGGGTAGCAAGCTCGTTTACAACGGGAAGTGCGTCGTATGCTACGAGAGTTCCACAGGAGTAAAGGAAATAAGCGCCAGCAACTAGAAGGAAGATTTTTCATCCGATCTCCATAAGTTGATCATACCTGTAGCGAGGAAGTGTGGCTCGCACTAGAACAAAGAAATACCATAGGAACGCCGCTTTGCAAGCAATAATGAGAGGGGTGGCTGCAACTAAGGCCCCTGAAGCAAAGCAGGAGCATCATAATACGGCCATCAGAATCATGTTTGAGTACTCAGCAAGGAAGAACATAGCAAAGGGTAAGGAAGAGTAATCGACGTTGTACCCGGCGACGAGCTCGGCTTCTGCCTCGGGAAGATCAAAGGGTGTACGATTAGTTTCCGCCAGCATAGCGACTAGGAAGATTAAGCTAATTGGAAATAAGGGAAACAAAAATCAGATAGTAAAGGACTGTGCGAATACGATTTTACTAATGTTTAAAGACCCGGAGAGTAGCACTACCGGCAAGAAAATTAAACTGATAGCAACCTCGTAAGAAATCATTTGCGCCGCGGAGCGAAGGGCACCAATGAATGCGTATTTAGAGTTACTAGATCAGCCTGCTAGGATAATTGAATAAACAGTAAGGGAGCTGAGAGCTAATAGGAGCAGTAAACTGTAACGAAGATCGCTGACGCTGTCTAACTCCACAAATGAGGTTAAAGAGTTTACATCGGGTCAAATGCTACCGTTACGGGGCTTAACTCCGATGGGGCGTGTAGCACAAACAGACATGTCGGGGAACATTCGGCGAATAGCGCGCTCTCAGTCATTAAAGCACCCGCGACCAGTGACTCAGACGAGCTTAGTAATTCAATGTGTTACAAGAGTGTATTCTGTAAAGTCTACACGGTTTTGTGTAATTCGTTTGTAGCGGTTAGAAATTTCTCAATCCTTACCTCAGCCCTGAGACCAGGTAATGGCGGAGAAGGTCGCAATTTCGAATGCTAAAACAAGTAGTTGTACTGGAATAAACTCCACGCGGTCAGTGGTAGACAATCAGACTCGCGGAAGAATAATAGTAATAATTTTTAGTACACAGTAAAGATAAGCGATTACTTTACGGGAGTAAATACGGACTCAGAAGGTAAGGATCATATAAATTTCTAAATAGAATAGAAATTTGTACTTTCCTTTAAGACAGTGAGTGTCGTTCAGCATTTGTACATGAAGTACATCAGCGGACCAGAAAATAAAACGCGGGATAAGTCTAAGGTATCGGCCCGGCATAGTGGTAAGAAATCAAAGGAAGTAAATTGTCTTCTCGTAGGCAACCCAGAAGTAAAATGTAGCCGTTTTAATGGCTAGGGCGATGAAAGCACCTTCAGGCATTTTCGAGTACGCGGTATGTCAAGGGCCGGCGTAGTAGAGTCAAAAAAGAAGAAGATAGCCACCACCGATAAAAACGAGGACGAAGATCTCCATAAGACGTCACTCTAGACATTCACGACCAAGAGGCGTACGCGTATGTCAGTTTCAAGATTCTCTAAAGGATGCGTTAGGTTTGTGGTAGACGAGGAACCACTGGTTAAAGAAATATTTTACAGGACGTCATAAACGTTTTAATACACGTTTTAATACGCGCAGTACAATATTTTGTTCGATCATTAGCGGTCGACTTCACCAAAAACGATATCCTGGGTACCAATTGCAGTAACTACATCGGCAATAAGATGTCCTTTAGTCATAAAATCAATGCCCTGTAGATGAAGGAATCCAGGAGCTTTAATTTTACAGCGGTAGGGACGGGGAGAAGAATCTGCAGCAACGTATAAGCCAAACTCTCCTTTTGGGGCCTCACCACAGGCGTACGTTTGCCCAGCGGGGACTTGATAGCCCTCGGTAGACAGCTTGAAGTGGTGGATTAGTGCCTCCATGGATTGTTTTAGCTGAAGGCGCGTAGGTGGTGTTACTTTCTGGTTATTCGCTTTAATAGCACCAGAGGGCATAAGGTTTAGACACTGATCAATAATACTTAGGCTTTGACGCATTTCCTCCACGCGGAGGAAATAGCGGTCGTAGCAGTCACCCTCGGTACCAACGGGGACTCTGAAGAAAAGTTGGTCGTAAATCTCGTAAGGAGCATCGCGGCGAAGATCATGGTCGATACCAGAACCGCGGGCCATGACACCGCTAAAGCCTCAGGCAGCAGACTCTTTTGCGGATACAAGGGCTACCCCCTCAAGACGTTGTTTTCAGATACGGTTGTTAGTAAGGAGCTCTTCAACCTCGTTTAGACGGTCGTTGAATTGTCGGGCAAAAAGGTGGATATCCGCAAGAAGGCCAACGGGAAGATCAAGAGCAACTCCGCCGGGGCGTACGTATGCTGCGTGCATACGCGCACCGGAAACGCGCTCGTAGAATTCCATAAGCTTCTCACGCTCCTCGAACGCTCATAAAAACGGTGTAAGGGCGCCGACGTCCATTGCATGGGTGGTAACCGCCATAAGGTGGTTTAGGATACGGGTAATTTCGGCGAAGAGTACGCGAATAAATTGAGAACGCAGGGGGATTGGGCAGCGAAGTAACTTCTCAACAGTTAGAGAGTATACTTCCTCCTGGGCCATCATAGAAACGTAGTCTAGCCTGTCGAGGTAAGGTAGGGCTTGGTGGTAAGTTTTGTATTCGATAAGTTTCTCGGTACCTCGATGAAGAAGCCCTACGTGTGGAGTCGCTTTTCGAACGCTCTCACCATTCAGCTCCAGGACCAGACGGAGTACCCCGTGAGCTGATGGGTGTTGAGGCCCGAAGTTTAGGTTAAAAGCACGTAACTGGTCGAGAGACGTGCTGGTGGAAACAAGAGGTGGTAGTTGTTTTAAACTCATTGGATTAGTAGTTTTAATTTGTTGGATTTGTTGAAACATGGTGGGGGGTAGGTGCGACAAGTAGTTGGCCTGACTCGGGGAGTACGTTACGTACCCTACTGTTTTCTGTTTAAGCTGCCGTAGGCAACTTAGAAACCGAAAAGAATAAGGAACGCCATCATTAGACCGAAAAGCGCAATT
>Ga0307487_1000673_pt1 | contig 26029 bp, 21 predicted proteins | sample CBIW12metaG_FD_203665 | JGI IMG/M metagenome (GOLD analysis project Ga0307487, IMG submission 203665) | Sea-ice brine microbial communities from Beaufort Sea near Barrow, Alaska, United States - CBIW 1.2 | ecosystem: Environmental > Aquatic > Marine > Coastal | place: USA: Alaska | collected... | reverse complement strand
AAAATGCGCTGGTTAAGATCTCGGTAGCCAATTTGCGTTCAAATCCCGCACATTCAGCCGAACTGGCCACGCAGGCCACAATGGGAACCCCATTGGAGATCTTAAAAAAAGAAGGCTCCTGGTATTTGGTACAAACCCCTGATAAATATATCGCCTGGGTTGATAATGGCGGATTGGAGCCCGTTACCGACGAAAAATTCGAGGCCTGGCGAGCAACTCCAAAATTGATCTACACCAAAGCCTTCGGTTTTTCGTATAAAGAAGCCAGTTTAGATTCTCAGGAAGTTTCCGATTTGGTTGCAGGAAGCATTCTCGAGCTTTTAGGGGAACAAAACCAATTTTATGAGGTTGGATATCCCAACGGGGATAAGGCCTTTGTAGAAAAGAGCACTGCGCAGCCTTACAGGGAATGGATCGCTGCATTGAAACCTTCCGAAGAAAATTTGATCAAAACATCTAAATCTTTGATGGGATTGCCTTATTTGTGGGGCGGAACTTCCCCAAAAGGAGTGGATTGCAGTGGTTACACAAAAACGATCTATTTCCTGAACGGGATGATTATTCCCAGGGATGCCTCCCAACAGGTGCATACCGGAAAACTGGTGGATTCAACAAGGAACTTCGAGAATTTAATTCCGGGAGATCTACTTTTCTTTGGAAGGGCCGCAACAGACAGCACTGCCGAAAGAGTTGTTCATGTGGGCATGTGGATTGGGAACAACCAGTTTATACATTCCAGCGGAAATGTACATATTAGTACTTTTGATACTACCGCGACAGATTTTGACGAGGCTAATTACAATCGTTATTTACGGACAAAACGTATTAAAGATCATGATGGGGAAGGTTTGCTTTTCCTTAAAAAGAAGGATATTTTTATGAATAAAGCAAAAGAGGATGATATTGAGTGAACTAACTCGGGGCAAGCCCACGAGGCATCCAGCGGAAGAAAGTTTTTTATTTGATCAAAACCCATCCGTTTTCAAACTTTCCTCAAAAAATCGAGGCAAGCCTCGGGGAATTAAACCCAAAAGAGATTAAATTGCTTATGTTTTAGAATAATGTAGAAAAGCCTTATCTTTATATTATCAGAAAAAACAGCCATGAATTTAGAACATATTATTAAAACACTTGATCAGGAAGAAAAGGTTGAACTGGCAAGGATGCTCCATCAAGATTTAAATGTCCCCAATATCGATTTTTTGCGATCAATAATGAACATGGACCAAAAGGTGCTTTGCCCTCATTGCGGTACAGATGATATTTATGGCCAGGGGACTTACAAAGGCCGGTAGTGTTATAAGTGCAAGGATTGCAAAAAAACTTTCAACGATTTTACCGGCACGGCAATATCCGGGATTAAAAAAGCGGATAAGTTTCAGGAATATATTGGTCTTGTGGTGGAAAGCTTGACCATCCGAAAAGCCGCATCGAAAATTGGGGTAAATATGAAAACGATTTTTGATTGGAGGCACAAATTGCTTCCTTCCATGGCTCCGGTGAACGGACAGGCATTTTCCAGGATTGTTGAATGTGATGACAAACAACTTAACATCAATAACAAAAGCATCAGGAACTTGAACAGAAACCTTATAAAAGTCAAGTGAGTGGAAAACAAAAAGGGGTGTGAGCAACGATAAGGTTTCCATTATGGTTGCCACCGACAGGAAAGGTAATCCAACTATGAAAATAGCTAAAACAGGAAGGATTGACGCCGATAGCGTTGAAAACACCATAGGCGGCTTTTTTACTTCCGAAAACGTGCTTTGTTCCGATTCCCATCCATCTATTCTTGCCCGGGCAAAAGGGAAAAAGTTGGAACATCATACCTTTGTTGCTTCAGATCAACATATTAAGGATAAATATTACCATGTTCAACATGTAAATTCCATCGATAACCTTTATGAACGATGGATAAGAAAATTTAATGGAGTTTCGACCAAGTACCTTGCTCAATATTTAAATTGGTTCGTGTTTTTGGAAAAAGCAAAAAAATCTTCAACAAAAGCAGTAGACCTTGCAAAGAATGTTGCTTCGGATATTACATCTATAAAAACCTATCGTTCAATTACGAGTCGATATGAAGATTTACTTATTCCACAACTTTCTAAAACATAACCTTTTAATTTTAGTTAGATTAATATTTAGTTTAACATGCTTAGACTTTGTAAAGCATAACTTGGTTTCCTATTGATCCATTTTTAATTCTTTTATTTTTTTCTTTAAATTTTGTTTTCTTGTAATTATCAGTTAAGTTTACTCCGTCATTAACAATAATTTAATATATAAACTGCTCTTTTGAGAAAATCTGAAACTTATTTTTTGGTGCAAGCCCTTAAGCAAGATGACATGAGCTCACTAGGAAAGTTGTATAAAATGTATTACTCCAAACTTTATGCTTTTTCGAAAAAATTCGATCAGGCTTCGATTGAGCCGGATGATTTTGTTCAGCAAACTTTTATAAAGCTTTGGGATAATAGGCACCTTTTAAAAGAAGATGTACTTTTTGATAAACAGATATTTATCATCTGTAAAAACATCATATTAAATCAACTCAAAAGAGATAAGAAAATTCAGAATTGTTCCAATTTAAAAGAAATATCTTCAGAACCTTCCGATGAATTACAGCAAGAAGATCACAGAAATATCAGAAAACTTCATTCCATAATAGAAAGGCTCCCAAAAAAAAGAAGAGAAATTTTCAAGCTTCACAAAATAAATAATCTGACCTACGAAGAAATAGCAGGATCCCATCAAATCTCTGAGAAAACTATAGCTAATCATATCTATCTTGCAATGCTTTTTATCAGGAAAGAAATGTACGATTTTGATAAATCTGCAGGTTAGGTTTCATTAGCAGAGATTTCAAAATAGGAAAACTCACCGATAATAGCAGGTTTTACTAAAAATTAGAAAATAAATTTTCTACTTTTTCTGCATTGCTATTCACTCTTCACGAAAAATTAAAGGAATAATTAATTTTTTAAAGAAAAAATTAGGAACTATACATTACTTAATTGTTATAGTAATAGAAACCCTTAATGAAAAAGGTGAAAAATTACTATTCTGACATAGAGAAAGAAATGGAATCTGCCTGGAAGGCTGGTTACGATAAAATACCTGAGACTAAAATTAAAAACTCTTGGAGAAAATTTAAAGACCGTATTGAAAGTGGAAAAACGAGTAAAAGAAAATCATTTTTCTATAGAGTTTCAGGAGTAGCTGCTTTATTAGTGGTTATTGTTGCCGGATATTTCTTTTTGGAAATTTATAACCCGATTATCCAGATTGCAAATGATTCTCCCGGAAATAAAGAAATCACTTTACCCGATGGAAGCCTGGTGCTGTTAAAGGAGAGTTCAGAAATAAGTTATAATGAAAGGTTTCAGAACGTGCGTGGAGTGGAATTGAAGGGAGAAGCCTTTTTCGATGTAGTAAGGGATAGTCTTAGGGTGTTCCGGGTTAAAACTAATGCCACCACCACTAAAGTTTTAGGCACTTCTTTTAATGTCAGGGGAAAAGCTGATTTAAAAGGTGCTAAAATTTCTCTTTACACAGGAAAGGTTTTAATTTCTGTAGAAGGGAAAGCAGAATCGTGGGCCATTGTCCCCGGGGAAAGCTTTAATTATCAAAATGGGAAGACCGTTATAGAGAAATTCGATGCAGAACTTTCTTTTGAAGCCGGGAATGAATTTATTGATGTAAATAATGTGGAACTTGAGAGACTGCTAAAATTCCTGGAGAACAGATTTAATTATCAATTTCAAAAGAACTTATACACCCCAAAAAAACGGGTAACGCTTAGAATAAATAAATCCGATTCCCTGGAAGAAATCCTGAACATATTATCAATCATAAATAACACCAACTATGAGCTGAATAAAACCACCAAAACAAACCGAATTTCAAACTAATAAAAAAGAGTTCTGCCACGGTCAGGTAGAGAACTCTTTTAAAAGCAACAAGTTGCACTAACCTTCGAATTCGAAAAGGTTAAAAGCGACTTTATTTTTCAAAATTAAATAATTTAATATGAAAAGACTATTATTTACGCTATTTTTCTGCCTACCAATAATTGGTAATTCTGCTACGATAACCTTGGTTCTGGACGATTCTAGTCTAGGAGAAATGATTTCAAAAATAGAGTCTCAAAGTGAATTTAAATTTGCTTATGAGAATAGCATAGAAATCGAAATCATAATTCCTGGAAAATTTACTTTTAAGAATGAAGAACTAAATAATATTCTTGAAAGACTTTCTGAAAGTACTCCCTTTGATTTTAGGGTATTGAAGAATAATATAACAATAATTGAAGATCTGCCTGCAAAAAAGTATAAAATCAAAAAATCTGTTCTACAATTGTCAGTGACAGGAAAAGTTACAGATGTAAATGGGATACCGCTACCTAGCGTTACTATTCAGGAAAAAGGTACAAACAATGGAGTGTTAACCGACTTTAATGGGAATTTCACCATTGAAGTTAATTCTGAGGAATCAGTATTGGTTTTCACCTTTGTAGGTCTAAAAACATTTGAAACTACCGTTGGAACCTCAAAAACCATTGATGTTACCCTTGAACCAGATGAAAGCCAGTTAGAGGAAGTAGTAATTACTGCACTTGGTATTTCACGAAGCGAACGTTCATTAGGATATGCTACGCAAGAAGTAAGCGGTGATGATCTTACCGTTTCTAACGAGCAAAATGTTCTTGGTTCCTTGTCTGGAAAAGTGGCAGGAGTCCAGGTTACAGGTGCAACAGGTGCAAGTATGGGAGGTACTCAGAAAATTAAAATCCGCGGTGTCAATTCAATTAGCGGTGGAGGGGAACCATTGATCGTAGTCGATGGTTCTCCAATTTCTAACGCAAATTTTGCAGGAAGCTCTGGTGCTGATTACGGGAATCTAGGGCAAGATATAAATCCAGCTGATATAAAGACAATAAATGTTTTGAAAGGTCCGGCCGCTTCCGCTTTATATGGAATTCGTGGGCAATATGGAGTCATAATGATCACTACAAAAGGAGGAAGAAAAGGGGCTGATGATCTAAATGTCACTCTCAACTCCTCGTTTTCAATAGAAAAAGCAGGTAATTTCTTCCCTCTTCAGAATCTATACGGACAAGGAAGAAGCCAGACTTGGAGAACTTTAGCAAATGGAGAGCGCTATGTGAACCTTAGTACTGATGAAAGTTGGGGACCTCGGCTTGATGGTACTCTTGCGAGACAATTTTATAGTTTCTATCCAGAAGATCCTTTATATGGACAAGCTACTCCATTTGTAGCAAAACCAGACAATATCAAGAATTATTATGAAACCGGTCACACCTTTAATAATGGACTTTCTATATCGGGAGGGACTAAGAATTCAAGGTATAGATTTAGCATAAATGATACGAGGATCGAAGGAGTTGAACCAAATACATGGTTAAAAAGAAACAATTTTGGATTAAATGCTGCTTTTGATCTTTCCGAAAAGTTGACACTAATCACCAATATAAATTATGCAGGTAACAATGCTGAACGACCAGTTCAAGGATATGGAGTAAAATCTATGATTGGGTGGATACCTCGAAATGTTGATATGAACAGGCTTGAGGATTATACGTATGATGACGGGACCTTCTTAAACTGGAACCTGCGTAATCCTGGATCAAGCGGGGAAGTAACAAATTTTGGAGGGTTATATTGGATTAACCCATACGTAGAAGCATACGAAAACATCGACAATGACAGGAGGGACAGATTCTTTGGAAATATTGGGTTGAGTTATCAGATAAGTGAAGGGCTAAAAATAAGTGGACATGTACGAAGCGATATGTACACTCAAAACATTGAAAATATTTCTGTTTTTCGATATGGCTCAGGCGGATCACTACCTCAATATTCTATCGGGAAGTATCAAAACAAAGAAATGAATTATGAAATTTTAGCTGAATACAGTAAGAAATGGGATGAATTTTCTTTCAATGCCAATATAGGGGGAAACATTTTTGATCGTAGATATTCTTATCTGTATCAAGCAACAGAGGGTGGACTTTCGGCGCCTGGATTTTACAACATTGCCGCATCCATAGATCGACCATCAACAACTTCTTATTTGTTAAGAAAACAAATAAAAAGTGGGTTCGGAATGGTTTCTTTAGGATACAGGAATACCTATTTTATTGATGCATCCCTTCGGAATGATAATTCCTCAGCTTTACCAGAAGACAATAATTCATATTGGTATCCTTCGGTCTCAGGAAGTTTTGTTTTCAGTCAATTACTGAATGAAAGTCCGTTTTTCGGAAAATTAAGGCTTAGTTATGCTCAGGCAGGGTCGGATCTTGATGCATATCAAACCTCCTTCGTTTACAATGTCGGTTCAATATATGCAGGTGAAGACGGTACAGTAAATTCTTTAACGATACCGAATAACCTTATAGATACTAACATCGAACCATCCTTTGCCCATTCTTATGAAGCAGGACTAGATCTGAAATTTTTTAATAACCGATTAGGATTAGGTTTTACAGTTTATCGACAGAGAAATGAAAATCAGATTTTAAACTTGGACATTTCCGGAGCGAGCGGATACGGATCTACTACTATTAATGCGGGCGTTATAGAAAATGAAGGGTTTGAATTACAAATGACGGGTACACCAATAAATACAGATAATATTACCTGGAATAGTACATTAAACTTCAGTAAAAATGAAAGTATGGTTGTGGAACTTTATCCAGGTTCTGATGTATATGCTCATTCGTCGACTACTTTCTCCAGTGTACCGACTTATTTGAATTCCTACGTCGGAAAGGAATTCGGAAGTTTGATAGGACAAGCTTATCAACGAGATCCCTCCACAGGTAAAATCCTCTTAGATTCAAACAATCTTCCACTTTATACTGATGCGACTCATAACTTTGGCAGTGTACTTCCTGATTTTACAGGAGGTTGGCAGAATTCAGTTTCAATCGGGAATTTTGATCTCTCAGCAATGATGGATTTTCAGATCGGAGGCCAATTCTTTAGTCGCACAAAAATGATATTGGTTCGAACAGGAGTGGATCCAATAACCGCTGCAATAAATGACAGAGGGCAAAACGTTCGGGATCCTCTTGAAGAAGGTGGAGGTGTGGGAGTAAATGGGATTTCAGCTGAAACGGGAGAGGAAGTAACTGCTTACGTAGATGCGCGGAGGTATTACAACGGAGTCATTGGACGACATATCTATGAAGAATGGCTTTACGATGCTTCTTACTTAAAGTTGAGGGAAATAAGTCTCAGTTATACTTTCAATAAGAATAACTTCGGAAACTTGCCGTTCGAAAATGTCACATTAGCATTGATTGCTCGAAACCCTGTGATGATATGGCAGAAAGCTCCGGAGGGATTGGATCCTTCAGAACTATCTTCTGGGGGTAGTTCTATTAGCTGGTTCGAATCCGGCCAGATGAACACGGTACGTTCCTATGGAGTAAAACTTAATATCACTTTATAAAATTAATCATGAAAAAAATATCTACACTATTCATCGTCCTCATTATCTTTGGAAGCTGCAGTAAATTCGAAGAAGACATAAATATAAATCCAAACTTGCCGAGTGAAGCTTCGGGAATGCAGTTGATTTCCAATGCAGCTTTTTCACTTTCTAGCGTGACCTCTACACCCGAAGGGGCATTCTTGGCTCAGTATTTAGCAGAAACTCAATTTGTCACCAGCTCCCTCTATCCTGAAGGGGGAACGAATTTTTATTGGCTCTACGAGGGACCTTTGATGGATCTCCAGATGGTTCTAGACCAACCTGAATTACTGAGCCATACTGACGGTCCTGTTCAAAATCAACTGGCTGTTGCGAAAATTCTGAAAGCATTTTTCTTTTGGCAAATAACTGACCGATGGGGAGATATTCCTTATTCCGAAAGTCTCCAAGGAATAAATGTAATTGCACCAGTATACGATACACAGAAAAGTATTTATAAGAGTTTGTTTACATTATTGGAAGAAGCCAATAATCAAATCGTAGAAGGAAGCATCAATTATGATATTATCTATGGTGGAGATATGATTAAATGGAAAAAATTAGGAAACACTATTCGACTTCTGATGGCGTTGCGTTTATCAGAGGTTGATCCTGCTCTAGCTGAGGAGGAATTTAATAAAGCCTTGAGTGCAGGAACAATAACATCGAACGATGACAATTTCGCTTTTCGTCATTTGGCAGAGGCGAGCATGCAGAACTACTGGTATGGCCAGATTGTTGATAGAAACAGAGAATGGTGGGCTTTGACAGAAAATTTGGTTGAAGAAATGAAGCCAGTAAATGATCCACGCCTTGAGGTTTATGGGAATCCGGCGAGTGCGACAGGGGAATTTGTTGGTCTTCCATATGGTACTACAGATGGTTCTATATTAGGAACTACGGAATATTCTTTATTAGGATCAGATATTTATGCTCAAGATGCACCTGTTTATTTATTGACTTACGCACAAGCTCTATTTGCCAAGGCGGAAGCAGCAGCAAGGGGTTGGATAAATGAAGATTCAGGAGCCTTGTATAACATGGCGATAGAACAATCTGTCCTGCAATGGACAGGTACTACAGAAGGAGTTGAGACACTTTTACAACAACCCGAAGTTGCTTTCAATTCTGCGGAAGCTGTAGAACTGATTTCGACACAAAGATGGATTCACCTCTATATGGATGGCTATGCAGCTTGGTCCAGTTGGAGAAGGACGGGATATCCTAATAATCTTGTTTCTCCACAAGGTAAAGAGGTGCCAACAAGGCTAATGTATCCCTCCAATGAAGAGTTCAACAATACTGAAAATTATCAGGAAGCGCTGGACAGACAATTCAATGGGTCTAATACTCTCTATGGAAAAGTATGGTGGGATGTTGATTAACTTTAAAAATAAAAAAAATATTGGGATATATTTGATTCTTTTCTTGTCGATCTTTTTTACTCTTAGCCTCTCAGCACAAGGGGAACTAAGCTTAATTCTGGAAAAGAAATTGACGGAAAAGGTAGAAAAGCTTTTAGAGGACTCTCCTGCAGTTACAGGTTTTATGGCTGTGGATCTTACTACCGGAAAAAAATTTTCCCACAATGCAGATATAAGCTTTCCTCAAGCAAGTGCCATTAAAATTCCAATTTTGATGGAAGTTTGTGCTCAGTTTGAAGAAGGGAGATTCGAGCTGTCTGACGAAAGAAAAATAAGTCCTGAGAATATAGTGGGGGGAACTGGGATAATCAAATATTTATCCAACTCCCCCGTTTTCAGCATTGAAGAACTTTCTAATTTGATGATTGTTTTGAGCGATAATAGTGCAACGAATTCTCTTATAGATCTTGTCGGGATGTCCGAAGTTAACAGGAGACTTAATTCTTTAGGAATTGAAAAGACTATTTTACAGCGGAAAATGATCAATACAGCGGCTTCTGGTAGAGGTGAAGAAAATCTTTCTACACCAGCCGATGCTGTAGAAATATTAAAGACCCTCTATGCAGGGGATTTTGTCAATGAAACTACGTCAAAGAAAATAATTGAGATTTTAAAAAAGACAGAGCCTAGTGACAGTAGACTAGCAGTAGGTATTCCGGCTGAGGTACCAATGGCCTTTAAAACTGGTTTTTTGAATGGCGTCTCTACTGAATGGGCTATTGTTTTCCTTAATGAGCGTCCATATGCAATTGCAGTAATGGAGAGTTTTAAGGTTGAAGGAGAATCTGAGGAAATCGTTGAAAGACTTTCCGCGATTATTTTTCAACATTTCTGGAAACTTGGGAATGCAACAGAATACGGCACGTATATAGATCCCAAATTAATAGAAAAAGGACTATAAAAAGGAAGACGACAAAAAATCTTTTATATTACTAAGAATATAACAATATTCCTATAAAATAATTACTATAACATTTACCTATGAAACTATTATTCATTTTAACTTTTTCTTTTTTGGGAATAATTAATCCCGATGAAAGTGATCAAGAATTCGGTAATCCTTTAGAAGGAAAAATAATAATTATAGATCCAGGCCATGGCGGCACAGCGGAAACTGATAGTTATAGAGTCGGACCTACCGGTGAACGGGAAGAATGGGTAAACCTAAGGGTAGGAATAATACTAAAAGAACTGCTTGAAGAAAAAGGAGCAAAAGTCATAATGACAAGAACAGAAGATGACAATATCTCTTTATCAGATCGTGCAGAAATGGCAGTTGAAAATGATGCAGATCTCTTTCTCTCCATTCATCATAATGCTACAGCCGATCCAAAGGTAAATTTTCCCATTATTTATTTTCATGGAAATGCATCGGAAAATAAAGGGAGTGTTGCTTTGGGAAAGAAAATAGCACGGTATCTTTCAGAACAATTTTATTCTGAAGAAACCCAACATAGCCTAGTTTCGGATTTCACTATTTTTCCCAGAGGTGGGACCGGAGTTTTAAAAGGAACCTATGGGATACCTGCCGTTATAGCAGAAGCTTCTTTTTTTACCAATCCGGCTGAGGAAGAAAGACTGAAGCAAAAAGAGCACACCCTCAAGGAAGCTCAAGGTTTTCTTGCAGCACTGGAAGCTTTTTTTGCAGAACCAGTTCCTCCTATTTTAGAGAAATATTCAGAAGTGGAAAGGCTACCGGTTTTCCGTGTTTTTCAGGAAGCAGAGCGAGTGAACGAAACAGCACGTCTTTGGCACCAAGATTACCTTCAAGGAAAGGAACTCATGAAAAACGATGACCTTGAGTTTAAGAAAAAGGCTTACGAACTCTTCACACGTTCTGCAAGATCTTTTCCCGACTCATATGTTGCTGGAGATTGCCATAGGTATCGCTCAATCATTCTAAAAGAAATAGGAAAAGAGGAGGAAGCAAGAAATGCAGCAAGAAGAGTCAAGGAATTTTTTGTCTGCGCCGAAAACTCTGAACACCAAAAAGAATAATTCATTTTTAATAAAAATATCATAGATGAATTTAACCATCCGATCGTTTGATTTGCCTTTGAAACATACTTTCACAATTTCGTATGATTCAAGAACGTTCCAGTCTACTGTTATAGTGGAACTGGAACAGGATGGTCTAAAGGGGTATGGTGAGGCGACAAGCAATAAGTATTACGGTTTCACAATAGAAGCTATTATCCAGGCATTAGAAAATGTAAGGGAGCTGTTAGAAAAAACAAGGTTAGAAACTCCAGAGATTTTATGGCAAAAAATGAAGCCATATTTAGACAAAAATCCTTTCGCCCTGTGTGCTTTGGATGTGGCGGCGAATGATCTTTATGGGAAATTACAGAATAAACCATTGTACGAGATCTGGGGTCTTAATCCTGACATTAAACCACTCACTGATTATACTATAGGAATTGACACCATAGAAAATATGGTGAAGAAGCTGCAGGAGACTCCCTGGCCTATTTACAAGATAAAGTTGGGAACAGAGGATGACGTTGCCATCATAAAAGAGCTCAGGGAATATACCGATGCAATTTTTCGTGTAGATGCGAATTGTGCCTGGACTGCGGATGAAACCATAGATTTCTCCCATCAAATGGATCCTTTAGGCGTAGAATTTATTGAGCAACCTCTTCCTTCTGATGATATTTCCGGAATGAAGAAGGTTTACCAGAATTCCCAGTTACCCATCATTGCAGATGAAAGCTGTATAATAGAAGATGATGTAACAAAATGTTCTGGCCTTTTTCACGGAATAAATATTAAACTAGTAAAATGTGGAGGATTGACTCCCGCTAGGAGAATGATAAGTAAAGCCCGAGACCTAAATTTGAGAGTTATGGTGGGATGTATGAATGAATCTACAGTTGGAACGTCTGCCATTGCACAGTTGTTACCCTTACTCGATTATGTAGACATGGATGGTCCCTTATTAATAAAAGAAGATATTGCTACGGGCGTCAGCTTCGAATTTGGGAAGGTAATATACAGTACAGAGAGTGGAACTGGAGCTAATCTTTTAGTTTCGGCTCTCATGTAAAGAGGATATAAAGAAAATTTTAAAGTAAAAGTTTTACAAAAAATCAAAATTATGAAAAAGATCAGTTTCATTCTTGTTTTAGGTTTATTGATGGCCTGCGACTCCCAAAAAGAATCTGCAACTACTGAACAGGCGATGGAGCCGCATTTAGAGGCTGTTCAGAAAGAATTTGCACCAGATAGTCGTGTGGTCTTGTTCGATTTGGAGCAGAAGGGAAATGTCCTTAAGGGAGAAACTAATCAGCCAAAGGCAAAACAGGCGTTACTTGAAAGATTACAAAAAGAAAACATTGACTTTGTTGATAGCATCGAAGTATTGCCTACCAAAGAATTTGAGGGAACAACTGGAGTTATCAATCTGTCTGTTGCCAATCTCAGGTCAAGTCGCGGACATTCTTCCGAACTTTCCACTCAAGCAACAATGGGAACACCAGTGAAGGTTTACAAAAAAACCAGAGGTTGGTACTTCGTTCAAACTCCAGATAATTATTTAGCCTGGGTAGACGGCGGAGGATTGACTTTAATGAATGAAAATAAATTCAGTGAGTGGAAAAATAAACCAAAAATAATATACACTAAAGCTTATGGTTTTTCTCACGAGAAAAAAGACAAAGAAGCTGGAACAGTTTCAGACTTGGTTTATGGTGATGTTCTCAGTCTGGAAGGAGAGGAGAAGGGCTTTTATGCTGTTTCTTTTCCTGATGGAAGAACTGGATATGTAGCCACTGATGAAGCTATAGCTTATGATGAATGGGTGAACCAACAGGAACCTTCTGGAGAAAATTTGGTCAGGATAAGTAAACAGTTTCTGGGACTTCCTTATCTGTGGGGAGGCACTTCCTTTAAAGGTGTCGACTGTAGTGGGTTTACAAAAACCGTATATTTTTTAAACGGGCTGATCCTGCCACGTGACGCTTCTCAACAGGTAAATATCGGAGAAACAGTGGATACTTCAAATGGTTGGAAGAATATGGAAAAAGGTGATTTATTGTTTTTCGGCTCTCCAGCTAAAGATGGAAGACCTGAGCGGGTTGTACATGTCGGCATGTGGATAGGTGGTGATGAAGAATTTATACACTCTTCAGGTAAAGTGCGCATCAGCAGCATGAATCCTAATGCAGACAATTATGATGAGTCGCAGTTAAATAGATTTCTAAGAGCAAAGCGTATTACACCGGATGACGTTGTTATAGACCTACGTGAAACGAAGCTATATTAATCATGCAGTTGTGTAACGGCCACTGTCTATAATGGAGGATCCATTTATGGCTCTTATTCATCTTATACTCCACCTTTCCTTTTTACCGATATTAGTAATTGGTATAATGCTGGTAGATTTTCGTATACTTGCCAGAATAACGATGCCAGTCGGATTTCTTCTTACTGCCGTGATTGCCTACTTTAGTTGTGAATTTCCTTTCACCAATATTCTTGCGTCTATTAAACGAGGCTTTTTTATTACCTTCGATATTCTCTACATTATATTTGCTGCTATTTTATTGCTCACCTTATTGAGCTATTCAGGTGCAATAAAAGCTATTCGGGAGGGTTTTACAGGTATTAGTCAGGATCGACGGGTCCAAGTGATAATCATTGTCTGGCTATTCGGCTCATTCTTAGAAGGTGCAGCAGGATTTGGCACTCCTGCCGCTATTGTAGCACCTTTACTAGTAGCCATGGGTTTTTCCAGCTATGGCAACTGTTGTTTTGGGTCTGATGGTGCAAAGCACCGCAGTGACCTTTGGGGCAGTTGGCACTCCCATAATCGTAGGTGTAAGAGGAGGCCTGGAGGGAGCTCATGTAAAAGATCACTTGGCAGCAGTTGGCATGAATTTACAGGATTATTTACAGATAATAACAGTGAATACAGCTATCATACACACTTTAGTTGGGAGCTTTATCCCCCTCCTTATGATAATATGTATTATGACAAGGTTTTTTGAAAAGAATAAGAGTTGGAAAGAAGGTTTCAAATTATTTCCTTTTGCTATTTTTGCAGGATTATCATTCACCATTCCTTATTTACTAACCGGAATCTTTCCCGGACCAGAATTTCCATCTCTGTTGGGATCATTAATTGGTTTGGCAATCGTTGTAAGCGCCGCAAAAAAGGGATTTCTCTTGCCTAAGAAAACCTGGAATTTCCCCAATAGAAATACGTGACCTAAATCGTAGTTTGAAACCTTAAATGTGAAATTGGAACGCCCTGAATCATGATCTTCCATATCTCTTTTTAGAGCTTGGACTCCTGCACTTCTAGTAATGAGCCGTATTCCTCAACTCCCTATCAAATCCTTTCTAACAAGTTTTGATATTAGTTTCAGTCAGATCTTCGGAACAAGCATTTCAGCTACCAGTACACACCATTCTTACTACTAGGGACAATACTCATTCTAGCCGGTTTAATAACGATATTCCTTCTTAGGATGAAATTTTTCAAAGTAAAGGCAGCCATTGCTGATAGTGGAAAAATGTTATGGGGAGGCTGGATTTGTTTTAGCCTTCACCATAATACCTATGGTTCGGATATACATCAACTCGGGAATTATTCCACAAGATTTACCAGGTATGCCTATAGCAATGGCGGAAGGAGTCAGAATGACAGTAGGAGAAATTTACCCGTTTTTCGCCCCGTTCATTGATGCTTTAGGTGCGTTTATAGCAATAAGAAACACAATAAGTAGAGCTTGCTGAAAAAGTAAAATTCCTATAAAAATATAGGGTTTTGAGCTATTTTTATTTGTAAAAATGCAAGGTATTTACAATTTTTAAAGAAAAAAGTTTGCATTTATGTTCAATTACACCTCCCAAAATCAGTTAGATATTTTTAATTTTAAAACGGAATTTGAAAGCAAATTAGACCCCAATAATAGGTGGGTAATAATGGCAAAACTCTTAGAATAGGATAAGTTTGCGATGATTTACGGCGAGAGTTTTAGCAGCACAATGGGCGCTAAAGGCGTTAACGCCCGCATTGTTATTGGGGCTTTGATCATCAAACACATCGAGGCGAAAGATGACAGAGGCACCATAGAGGCTATCAAGGAAAATCCATATATGCAGTTTTTTCTTGGTTTCAACCATTTCAGTTCAGAACCGGTTTTTGATCCGAGCCTTTTTGTGCATATCAGAAAACGTTTGGGCAATGCGGATTTTGACAAAATGAACCAGATAATAATCACTAAAGCCTTGAATTTAGAGACAGAAAGTGAGAACAAGGATACAGATGAAGATGATTTTTCGAATATAAAAACCTCTGTCGAAGCACAAAACAAAGGAAAGTTGCAATTGGATGCTACCATTGCCGATGAACATATAAAGTTTCCTACCGATTTGAGTTTGTTAAATGACAGTCGGGAAAAGTCCGAAGAACTGATTGATCAACTTTGTCTGTCTCTTGGGTTGACAAAACCAAGAACCTACCGAAGATTGGCACGCAAAAGCTGGTTAAACATATCCAAGAGCAAGAAACCAGGTCAAAAGAAAATACAAATAGGTATCAAAAAGCAACTCAATTAATTAAAAAGAAACCTGAAAAACATCGACAAGATATTGGATGAAAATCCATTGTCTTTATATCATTTAGACAACAAACAATACAAATACCTTTTGGTCATCAAAGAGCTTTACAAGCAACAATTGGAAATGTATCAAGAAAAAAAGCATAGTATTCCCAACAGAATAGTGAGTATTCATCAGCCACACATTCGCCCTATGGTTCGCGGAAAACAAGGAAAGAATGTTGAATTTGGTGCAAAGGTAAACGTGAGCCTGCAACAGGGCTACGCCACCATAGACCAGTTAAATTTTGAAGCATTCAATGAAGGAATTTATCTTAAAGAACAGGTCGGAAATTATAAAAAACGCAACGGATATTACCCTGAGCTGGTGCAGACGGATGAAATTTACATGAATCGGGAAAATCGTAATTATCTCAAAGAAATATACGGCACACGGGAAAACTCTTGGGAAGAAAGCCAAAAGAAGATTTAAGCAGATATCAAAAAGACAAACTGAAAAAAGAACGAGGAGAACGAAACTACATAGAAGGCAAGTTTGGACAGGGTAAATCGAAATACAAACTCAATAAAATCTTGGCAAGATTGGATCAAACGAGCGAATCTTGGATAGCAGCCATCTTCTTTGTGATGAATATTCTAAAGCTAAGCAAGGAATATTTTTGGCTCGTTTTAAATCGCCTTATTTTCAAGCTGTTTTTGAAAAACAACCATTATAAAATTCAATATCCAACAAAATTAAATCTCATTATAGCATAATCAAAATAGTTTTTCAGCAAGCCCTAAGTATACTATACTTCATTGGCAGGAAATAGGAGAACATCACCATCTCTAGTAGAAACAGTTTGTCGGGTGTCAAAAATGCTTTCGGACCAAACATGGCCGCTAATTTTAACAGTTACTTTTTCTTCTTCTTTATCTTCTTGCGCATTAGAAGTACTTGACACTAAAAAATATGCTAAAAAAGGAAATAAAAGTATGTAATTTTTCATCATTTAAAGTTTTAATAATTAATTTTACTGTTTAATCGCTTGTTTACAAGTACGACTGTAAGGAGTATTTCAGGGATATTCGGATGAAAGAAGGTGTAGTTTGTAAAAAATGTGGGTGTAAAAAGCATTATTGGTTGATCTCAAAATGGCAATTTCAGTGCTCGCAATGTAATTTCCGGACAACCTTAAAGAGTGGAACCGTAATGGAGAATTCGCCGTTGCCTTTTCGTACCTGGTTTCTTGTAATGCTCTTTATGACCACCACCAAGAAAGGGATTTCTGCGTGTGAATTGCAACGGCAGATAGGCCATAAAAGATATATGACCATTTGGTCTGTGATGCATAGATTAAGAAAAGTTATGGGTAAACGAGATGATTTATACCAACTTTCAGATATGATTGAATTTGATGAGGGATATTTTGAAAAACAAGTGCCAGAACATACTAAATCGAACTTGAAACGGGGCAGAGGTAGTGAACGACAGGTTAATGTGGCGGTAATGGCAGAGTCTACACCTCTTGAGGATTTAAAGTCTGGTAAAATATCAAATCATTGCCGGTTCTTTAAAATGAAAGTTCTCAAAAGCCATATGGCCACAGAGATAGAATCCTTAATCAAGGATTCCTTGGATTCAAAAGCTATTGTATTCTCTGATAAGAGTTCAAGCTACTTTAATATTGAAAATTACGTAGAAGCTCATATAGCTGAAAAATCAAATAAGCAAACAACCATTGTAATGCTGAAATGGGTACATATTGCTATTAGTAATGCAAAAAGAAACTTTTTAGGAGTCTATCATAAAATCAATGGAGAATACCTGCAAAACTATCTTGATGAATTTGTTTACAAGCTCAATAGAAGATATTTTAAGTCAATTTTTGAAAGGCTGGTCATAGCAAGTGTTTATCCTTACTGGCAAACTAACGAGTAATCAAATTAATTTTTGGTTTTGTTGCTAAGTCAATTAAATTGACAATCGACTTAAAATTTATTTTGCTGTTTTTGCTCAGTCCTATTTCACAGGTTCTGCTGGTTGAATAACCATCAGTTACGCTTTCCGGAATTTGTTCATCCAGGGTTCTCAACCCATGTTCATTGAGCTCGGGAAAATTAAAACCTTTGTTTCCGGCAAAACCGCAGCAATTGGTTTTTGGCGTATACACTATTGTGGAACATAATTTTGCGATGGCATATAAATCCTCATCAATGCCCATTTTCTTCAAACTGCACACAGAAAACACGGCAACTTCTTTGTTGACCGGCTTAAATTCTAAACGGTCAAATAAAAAAGTAGTCGTGAAATTGGTAATATCATAAAGTTTTAGAGCTGAATCTTGCATAGATTCCATCATTTGCAATGAACACGGACTCATATCACACAAAATGGGATATTCCCCGTTATTGCTTGCCTTCAGTAAACTTTGAAATAATTTATCTGATGCTATATGTGCAGATTCTGCAAATCCCTGCGATTTAAAAGCGAGTCCGCAACATAAGTTTTCACTGTCTTCCGGATAAATAATTTCACAATTGGCTTTGTTTAAAATTTTGACGGTTTTGTTATATACCGTGTCTTCATCACCATAACTGTTTGAAGGGCCCATCATTTTATTGATACAGCTCGAGAAATAAACCACTTTTAGCGCATTTGGCATTAAACTGGTTTGCTTTTGAATGTTAGCATGGGCAGCTTTGGGCGTATATTTGGTCCATTTCATTTTTTGTCCCAATATAGAAGTTGCCGTGCCAACCACTTTATTGTACGCTTTATGGCCAATAACATTTGCAATTGCGTGACTTACTCTTAAACCAACACGAACGGCTTTTGTAATTAAGCTAAAATTATTGACAATCGTTTTAGCTAATTTATTTCCTGAATGCTTTCTCGCCCTAACTCGTTTTACATAATCTCCAGTATCAATTTTAACTGGACATGCCAACATGCATAAACCATCTGTAGCGCACATGGAATCAAAGCCATATTCAAAAGATTTTTCAAATTCCCTGGCTTCTTTTGAAAATCCTTCGGCATCCAGCCTGCTCATTTCCCGATGCAAAACAATACGTTGCCTTGGTGAAAATCCTATATCATGAGATACGCAATTAGGTTCGCAAAAACCACATTCAATGCATTTGTCAATTTGATCGTCCGCTTTTGGTAAAGGTTTCAGGTTTTTTAAATGAACTTTTTTATCATCATTTATAATAACACCCGGATTTATAATTCCTTTAGGATCAAAAATTTGCTTGATCCTTTTCATTAGAACATAGGCTTCCGCCCCCCATTCCTTCTCTACAAAAGGCGCCATATTCCTGCCTGTTCCGTGTTCGGATTTTAGCGCACCGTCATATTTATCAACCACCAAAATGGCCAATTCATCCATAAATTCTTCGTAGCGTTTTATTTCTGAAGCTGTTCCAAAATCTTGCGTAAAAACAAAATGAAGATTTCCATCCAATGCATGTCCAAAAATTACTGCTTCGTTGTAATTGTATTTTTTAAATAAGTCTTGTAAATCTAAAGTTCCCGCTGCCAATCTTGGCACTGGAAATGTGATGTCTTCAATAATAACCGTTGTTCCAATTTTTCTGATGGCACCAATTGTTGGAAACAATCCTTTTCTTATTTTCCAATATTGATTGTACAAAGAAGCGTCATCAGTAAATTTGAAAGGCAATTCCGGCCGTATGTGATTGATGGCATTTTCAATTTTTTCGATTTGTGCCAATAATTGTTCCTTATTGGGTGCAACTGTTTCAACCAAAACTGCTGAAGCAACAGCACTTAAGCTTGGAAGGTAATTTGGCACTCCCTCCATTTTTTCAACAGATCTCAAGCTGGCCCTGTCCATAAGCTCAACAGCAGCAACCGGTTCCGATTTCAATATTGAAACCACATTGCACGCCATTTCAATATTTTCAAAAATCATTAAGGCACTTGCTTTATATGGATGATCTTCAACAGTATTGTAAGTGATTTCAGCAATCATTCCCAATGTTCCTTCTGAACCTATCATTAAATGGGTAATGACATCAATTGGGTCTGTATAATCAACCAGGGCGTTTAGGCTGTAACCCGTTGTATTCTTCATTTTGAATTTATGATGAATACGTGCAACCAGTTCTTGGTTATTTTGTGTCTCTTTTATTATTTGGACAATTTCATTATAAATAACAGCGTGATGAATTTTAAACTTCTCTATACTTTCCAGATTCTTGGTGTCCAGTAAAAAACCATCATAAAAAATGATTTTTAAACTCGCCACTGTTTTATAGGAATTTTGTGCGGTGCCGCAGCACATACCACTGGCATTGTTGGCTACAATACCGCCAATCATTGCCGAATTGATTGAAGCGGGATCCGGTCCAATTTTACGTCCGTAAGGTTTTAACAACACATTTGCTCTTGAACCAATAACACCTGGTTGTAACCTTATTTGATTTCCGTTTTCAATTACTTCGTGACTGGTCCAATATTTAGACGTCAAAATAAGGATTGAATCTGAAACGGCCTGCCCGGATAAACTGGTACCTGCCGCCCTAAAAGTGACGGGCAGGTTTAATTTATTGGCTTCTTCAAGCAAAAAAGTTATTTCTTCAATGGACTTCGATTGAATTACAATCTTTGGGATCAATCTGTAAAAGCTGGCATCCGTTCCAAAAGCCAAGGTGCTGGCTTTATCTGTGAATATTCTATCGGAATTTATTTTTTTTGATATCTCTTTGTAAAATACACTGTAACTCTCATTTAACATAAAATCATCAATTTAAATAGAATTCAGATAAATTGTTAATGCATCGGTGATGTCCATCCAGTAAAACATTATTAAACCGATAATCCCGGCAAAAACCACATAATAAATGGTAGGTAAGATTGTTTTTCGCAGAATATATCCTTCCCTTCCAAGCATTCCTACAGTTGCCGAAGCCGCTACCACATTATGGATCGCTATCATATTACCTGCTGCTGCACCCACTGCCTGCAATGCAACCATCGCTGAACCTGTCAACCCTAAATTTGTCGCCGTGGAAAACTGGAATTGGGAAAGCATCATATTAGAAACCGTGTTGGATCCTGCAATAAAAGCACCCAATGCACCGACTGATGCCGCGAAAGCGGGATAAATCCATCCCATAGTATTTGCTACCCATTCGGCCATCGCTATTGGCATACTTGAATATCCCAGGTCATTTACGCCGGAATTGATCAGGATCCGAACCATAGGAATAGTAAAGATTAATACAAATCCGGCTCCTATCAAGGTTTTTGAGGATTCTCCTATTGCCTTGGACAATTCCTGAGGCTTCATTTTATGCAAAAAATAAGTTATTAAAACTACCATCACCATAATGCCCCCGGGCAAATATAATGGGGCAAAGGAAGCGCCTATTCCTTTTTCACCCAAAATATCCGAAATAGATAAGGTGACATATTTTAAGGCCGAATTAATCCCAAGCTCCGGTATCCTGCTCAACACTAAAAAAACAGCAACTAGAAGGTATGGCATCCAGGCCTTTACCAATGACATTTTTGAGGTTTTTTCTGTTAAACTGCTTAAATTTAAATCCAGATCACCTATCCAGGATGAAGGCCAATTTTTTGAAGGTTCAAAATCCCAGCTGTCTTTTGGTATTAAAAATTTTGCTTTAGCTGCTGAAACCACAATAACCAATCCTGTAAGAGCTCCTATAATTGATGGGAATTCCGGGCCTAAAAATATTCCAGTCAATGCATAAGGGATCGTAAAAGCCAATCCCGCAAAAATGGCAAAAGGCAAAATAGACAATCCTTCTGTCCAGGATTTGTTTTTGCCAAAATATCGGGTTAATATCATACACATTAACAAAGGAATAAAAGTTCCTATAATTGCGTGAATGATAGCAACTTCAGAAGTGATCAATTGTAAAAACTGTTCCCAATTGGTTCCTGCAGCTGCCAAATGCGTTGTTAGATCGGTTGTTTTTAATCCTGTAGTCACCCCAATTATTATTGGCGTTCCAACTGCGCCAAATGAAACCGGGGTAGATTGGATCATCATCCCAATTATTACGGCTCCCAGGGCCGGAAAACCCAAACCTACCAATAATGGTGCGGCAATCGCAGCCGGTGTTCCAAAACCTGAAGCTCCTTCAATAAAACTTCCAAATAACCAGGCAATGATAATTACCTGAACTCGCCTATCGATACTAATGTTGGTAAAACCCGCCCGAATTACCTGCAACGCTCCTGAATGTTTGAGGGTGTTCAATAATAAAATAGCTCCGAAAATAATCCATAAAATAGAAAATGTCACTCCCAAACCTTCCAATGTTGAAGCGAAAATTCTGTTGAGCGGCATTCCCCAAGCAAAAAATGCGATGATGAATGACACAACAAATACAATTGGCATTGCTCTTTTTGCCGGCCATCTCAACCCCACAAGCAATATACCAGCCAAAAAAATCGGGAAGAAAGCCAAAAGGGCCTGGATTGATAAACTCATACTAAAATATTTATTGGTTAATATTAATTCTTGTTCTAACAATTCGCTCGGGAGGGAATTAAAAGATCCCTTTACAGGTAATTTATCTAGAAGTCCTCTTTATAATGCTCATTTACCATAAGTTAACATCCAAAAACAAGGCATATAAATATAATAAAACAAAAAAATTATTGTCTTCCTTAGATTATCCTAATTGTCAATTAAGCCGTATTAATAATATTCAAAAAATTAAGTTGCTTTTATATTATATTACAACATAAAAAGCACATAATTGTGATTATAAATTCACGCAAACGTATTCGTTAATGATTTGTTAAAGATATTTTGAATTATAGATCTGAAAAAGAAGATTCTTTGCACATTGTAATACTATATTTGCACTATATCTATTTAATAATAAATTAAATCTATTATGAAATCTATTTTATTAAATAAATTAACAAGTTCACAGCAACAATCATTTATTATAAAGCCTAAAATCTACCCGCAGGCCTATAGTTTATGGCATCATCATAAAGAATTTGAGATCCTATATATTGTAAAAAATTCAGGTACTGCTTATGTAGGTGACAAAATTTTTCCATTTCAAGGCGGTACGCTCCTGCTGTTTTGCGCAAATTTGCCACATATGTTTGTGCCAATATTAAATCCTGAAAATAATATCATTAAAGGAATTGATGCTTATGTACTTCATTTTTCAATAGAAACCATCAATACCGTTATTGAGTGTGTCCCAGAATTTCAGTCATTCAATAAATTGTTCAATAATTGGAAAAGAGGAATGATCTTTAATAATATCAAAAAAAATAAGGAGATATTAAGGATCATGAAAGAAATAAACGGGGGGAATAATTACGTTAGAATGACACTTTTCTTTGAGCTGTTAAATTTTTTGGAAAAGGACAAGGACTTTGAGTTTATTGCCAATCCGGGATTTGTTAAATCAATAAACCTCTCAAAAGGACGTCTGGAAACAGTGTATGAGTATACCATAAATAATTTTCACGATTCTTCTATTTGCCTTGATGAAATAGCCGCATCCATTAATATGAATAAAGCCGCTTTTTGTCGTTATTTTAAAAAGGTTACAAACAAAACTTATATTCAATTCTTAAATGAAATAAGAATTGGCCACGCCTGCAAAATTTTAATTGAAGAAGAGAGCAAGAATATTACTGATGTAGCTTTTTTAAGCGGCTTTAATAATATATCCAACTTTAACAGGCAATTTAAAATTGTAAAAGGCAAGTCACCTTCCACCTTTATTAAATTGCGGAAGTTTTAGAATAGAATAAATACTCCCTATTTTTTTCGCTTTTTACTGGTCAGATTCGTTTTAGCGTATAGCCTTTTCGAAATATTTCCTCAAAATAATACTCTAATGTAAATTGAAATACCAGTCAGGACTCTTTTCTGATTGATTGGGTTATTACTTAAAAAGTAAATAGATTTAGACTCTTCCTAAAAACCTTAATTTAAATAAAATGAATTATATCCTGGCATTAACTGGTAACCTCTTTCATTTTTTCACTGAAGTAGGAACGTTTAACCTCTATTATAAAATAGAGAATGATCTACTCATTATAAAAAAGAGGACCTATATGATTTCGGCCACCCGGATATTATTTCTGAACATTTTTTTAAGATCCAGGATCCCAACCTTTCTGAAAAACAAATTCTGCGCAACATCCTTATTGAAAAATTAGTTAGCCATCCCCCGTTTTTTTAATTGAACATTAAGTCAAGTTGTCCGTTATGCATTATTGGTTCTGTATTTTGAATTTTCCATCGCATTTTTACCAGCATCAATAGGTTGGACACCACTTTACTTATCTTATAGTATATAAAATTGGTGAGCTCGCTAATAGTATTCTTGTTCAGATAGTTATATCCGGAATCGAGCAATAGCCTTTAGTTTTGTTTTATAGATTATATCTATTATGATAATGATGTTGAAAAGAGGGGGACCGGGGGAGACTCATAAGTTCAAAAATTGTCAATATCTTTTAGATGTAAAAAAAAGAACGGGGTGAACTATAGCGATGGCTAGGCTAACTGCCTTTATAGAGTATTAGTCCCCGTTCTTTATAACCGGTTGTCCAGGACCAGATAGGATATTAGCCTTTGCTAGTAAAGGTTTTAGTCTAAACAACCTTTTTAAATCTTATAAATTATGGATATCAAAGAAGTTATCGGCATTGATGCCAGTAAATTGACATTGGATTGCTGTATCCACCGCAATGGATTGCAAAAAGTTTTTAGCAACAATTTGAAGGGTATTGGTCAACTGGCCAATTGGGCAATAAGCAATTCATGTTCCGAAAAAAACAGGTCTTGTTTGTATTCGAGGACACAGGACTCTATACACTCGAACTAATTAGCTTTCTAAATGATAGTGACTATTACATGTTCGTAGGCTCCGGTCTTGAAATAAGGCGTTCTTTGGGTATTGCAAGAGGAAAGGACGATAAGGCCGATGCCAAACGCATTGCACTATATGGCTATAGGATCCGTGAGGAAATAACCCCTTACCATATGCCCAGCAAATCACTGGTAACACTCAAACGTCTAATGTCGTTACGCAGAAAATTAGTCGTACACCGTGGGGGATATGTAGCTAATCTAAAAGAACAGAAAAGAGTACTGAAAGATGAAGAAGTACTATTTGCTGCACAGCAGGCCGTGGTAGATGCAATTGCTGTTCAAATAACTGGTATTGAAAAAGAAATAGAAAGAATCATATCTCAGGATCCCGAACTCGAAAGACTTCAAAAACTACTCACTGGAATAACGGGTATAGGAAAAGTGACGGCCCGGTTCCTGATTGTCTATACCATTGGTTTTACTGCTTTTGGAACTTGGAGGAAATTTGCTTCCTATGCTGGCATTGCCCCATTCCCCAATAGATCCGGAACCAGTATCAAAGGTAGGAATAAAGTAAGCCATCTGGCTAACAAGGAAGGCAAGGCATTATTACATATGTGCGCCGTTTGTGCCATTCGGTGCAATCCGGAAATGAAGGCTTATTATAAAAAGAGGCTGGATAAAGGAAAACACAAAATGAGCACATTAAACATCATAAGGAACAAATTGTTGGCCAGGGCATTTGCTGTAGCTGGAAGGGTAACACCTTATGTTGATACGATGAAATATGCTTCATAATACCTATTCCTTCAGATGCGGATTTTTTTAATAAGGAACCAAAAACGGATGTTCCCCGTTTTATAGCATTCTATAAATACTGAATTTTTTCGAGGCGGAGTTATTGTTTTCACTACCGCCCCACCACGCTTACCTATTTTTTGATTGCAAAAGAAACAATATCTGTTCTTGGACAGCGGCATAAAGCCAGGCTCGCTGCACTCCCCTTTTTTATACGCTTTACCAAGCTCGGATATTGTAATGATAATAAGCATCAAAAAAAGGTTACGCGATGGCGCTATGGGAAGTAAATCAAAAATAGCTTTATGAAACCGAAATTGACTCTCAAAAATGGAACGGCCAAAAAATCAAAAAAGGAAAACGCTCAAGATATAATAAGTAAATCACCTCCTTCTCTCTCGTAATTAAGCTCTAACGATAGAGAAAAATTATGATAAAAAATTTGCTTTAAACATAGGATACCCTATAGGAAGTAAATCAAAACCGACAAGGCTTCGTTCAGTTCAATCTCCATTTTTCCTTTCAACCAGAAAATCAAAAATGGAAAACGCTCCGGATATAAAAAGTAAATCATTTAAAAAATATTTCAATGAATGATCTGACATTCAATATTGATTTTTTTTAAAATCAAGTTTTTAATTATTTCTATCGTTTTTCTGTTTTTGATGATAATTCAATAAAAATGAGGCTTCATTTAAGTTAAAACCAATCCGATAGTATTAGCATAATAAAATTGCAATTAAATTTAAATAGCTGACCAATTTTGTTTGTTTGGGTGGATAAAAAAAAAGAAAAAGATTTCCATGTTAAAACCAAGTAAAAATGAAAGAATTTTCAGGCCACATTTTTCACGTAAGGTTCCTGTCGTTTGATCACGGCACAAACCCGATGGACCAGT
>Ga0307487_1000671_pt1 | contig 26034 bp, 22 predicted proteins | sample CBIW12metaG_FD_203665 | JGI IMG/M metagenome (GOLD analysis project Ga0307487, IMG submission 203665) | Sea-ice brine microbial communities from Beaufort Sea near Barrow, Alaska, United States - CBIW 1.2 | ecosystem: Environmental > Aquatic > Marine > Coastal | place: USA: Alaska | collected... | reverse complement strand
TATAGGCGTTTATCAGGCCGCCAACGCCTAATTTTATTCCGCCATAATGCCTCACTACAACTATCAAAATATTGGTGACATCAAAAGATTGGATTTGCCCGTAAATAGGCATTCCGGCTGTATTTGAGGGTTCACCATCATCATTCGCCCTAAATTGGTGGTTTTCCTTACCAATTTGCCAGGCATAGCACCAATGCAGTGCCTGGTGATGTTTTTTCTTTAAATCCTCGATGTGTACTTTAGCTTCCTCCTCTGTAGTTATCGGGAATGCATAACCGAAAAACTTTGAGTTTTTATCTTTGAACAGAACTTCTTCCGAAGCTTTTGAAATGCATTTATAAGTGTCTTTCAAATCGATTTAATTTAGCCGTTAGCAACCAGTAAAATACTGATAATGGCCAGTACAATACCAATCCAGTTTTTGGGAATTAACCTTTCCCTGAACAACGCAATTCCCAGAACGGTAGAGACCAATACAATAGCGACATTATTGACCGTAAAAATGGAGGAACTTTCAAATCCTTCACTCCTTAAGGCCATTACCAAAAAATAGATCGAAAAAAAGTTAGGTACTCCTAATGCGATTCCTCCCAAAATATTTTTGCCTGTAATTCTCAATGTACCCATAAAACCCTGAACAACCAAAACTCCGGTCCCAATAGTTCCAGCGACAAAAAAAATGGTAGTAGAGAAAAGAGCCACATCGGTTTTGTTTACATAACTGGATTCCAAAAATTTTAGGCTTGTATCAATTATTCCGCTTCCCAAAAAAACCAAAATTGGAAATATCAGGTTTTCCTTTTTTATTGCTATCCCTTTCCTGCTTTTAAGGGAGGTTAAATAAACGGCGGCCAAAGCCAGGACAATCCCTATAACTTTTACAATGCCGGAACTTTCGTTGAAATATAAGATGCCAAATAAAACAGGAATGGCAACCGACATTTTTGTAGCTACAGAAACAACCGAAAGTCCGCTACGCTGAGCGGTGATAGCGGCCAGATTAAAAACAAGAATAAACAATACACCCAAAATTAATGTTCCAGGAAACCAGGGTTTTAAGGGGATTTGGGTAATATCAGTTTCTTTTATAAAAACGAAAAAACCCACCGTACAGGCGATAAAATAATTGAATACAATCGCTTGGAACGTATTTAAACCAAACTTTTTAAATAATTTAAAAATAACAAAAATGAAACTTGATGATAAAATACTGAGCAAGAGATAGATCAAAACAATTCCTTATTTGAGGTGAATAGGTCGATAATATCCTCCATTGCAGGATCAATATTCCAGGTATGAATTCCCAGAGCCGACGCCGCTTCGGTATTTACTTTGGTGTCGTCAATAAAAAGGCATTCTTCGGGTTTTAGATCATGCTTTTCAAGTACAAATTCATAAATTTCCGAATCCGGTTTCCTAAAATTTATTTCGTGAGAAAAATAAAACGCGTCAAAACAAGCAACAAATTCTTCATAAAATGGGATATTTTCTATAACCCAATTTATATGTAACTCATTGGTGTTGCTCAAAAGGATCAATTTATAATATTTTTTTTCTGAAAGTAATTTTATAAAGGTGTAGCGATATTTTGGAAAATCGATTAAAATAGCATTCCAGGAGGCTATAATTTGAGGTTTGGTTAAAGAAGAAAAAGATTTTAAATATGAAGCTATAAAAGCATCAGAAGTGATCAATCCCTTTTCATAATCCAGGTTTGTCTGAAGAAGTTCTTCGGATAGATCTTCAATTTTTAAGTTTTGCATTTCCCTGAGAGTTGCCGACTTGTCTAAATTGATAAAAACGTCGCCAAAATCAAAAATAAGTGTTCTAATCATTTATATAAATTTTTAATTGATCTCCAGCGATCATTTCTTCCGATTTTAATGTTCCTTTCAGTTTTGGAGCTTCTAAGCCATTTTTAAACTGAATCTTTCCGCTAAATACCCTTGCTTCATCCCAAAGTCCTGCATCAATAAAAGTTTGGATAGTTTTGGTTCCTCCTTCAATTATTACCGATTGCAATTCATTCTGGTACAAGATTTGGCAGATCTGTGTTGCTATTTCCTTTTCAAAATCTTTTGTTTCAATCGCAAGGAATTTACACTCTGATTGCCTCAATTGAATGGCGTTAAGGTTTTCTGTTGTATTTCCGCAAATCAAAATGGTCTTATTACTGCCGTCAAACAATGCGGAATCTTTCCTGATCCTCAAATGTTGATCAATTACAATTCGTGCCGGATTTGGACCGTCCCATAGCCGGGTATTCAATTTTGGATTATCGGCCACGGCCGTATTTGTTCCCACTAAAATGGACTGCTCCTCGCTGCGCCATTTATGTACAAGTTGCCTTGAATATTTATTGGTGATCCAAATTGGCTCCCTTTTGGAGTTGATTCCAGCAGGAAGGGGAGCAATAAATCCATCTTCACTTTGCGCCCATTTTAAGATGATATAAGGTCTTTTATGCTGATGAAAGGTAAAAAACCGTTTGTTAAGTTCCTTGCATTCAGCTTCCAAAAACCCTAGATTCACTTCACATCCGGACTCAAATAGTTTTTTAATACCCCTTCCGGCAACCTTGGCAAACGGATCCATTGTTCCTATCACCACTTTTTTAATGCCGCTGGCAACTATAAAATCGCTGCAAGGCGGAGTCTTTCCATAATGACTGCAGGGTTCCAGGCTTACATATATAGTCGCTTTTTTCAGGAGGGATTTATTTTTAACCGAATTAATTGCTATTACCTCGGCGTGGGGCTCTCCGGCTTTTCGGTGCCAGCCTTCACCAATAATTTTGTCTTTATAAACCAGCACACTGCCAACCATAGGATTTGGATAGGTGGTTCCTAGCCCGTTTAGGGCAAGTTGAATGCAGCGTTTTATATATTTTTCGTGTATCTTCACATCGCTAAAATAAGATTTATTAACAAGAATGAACAGATTTAAGATTCGGGAAATTCAACCGAAAGACAACCAGGGAGTTGCAACGGTTATAAGAAATGTATTAGTTGAAATGGGAGTGCCCAAAGTAGGAACCGCTTATGAAGACAAATCTTTGGAGGATATGCACGGCACTTACGATCATCCCCGAATGAAATACTTCGTAGTAAAAGAAAACGGAAAACTCATTGGCAGCGCTGGAATAGCTCCTTTAACAGGAGCCGATGACGATATTTGCGAGCTTCAAAAAATGTACTTTTTGCCAGAAGCCCGGGGTAGGGGAATAGGTGCGGAAATGATGCAAACCTGTTTAAATTACGCGAGATCCGTAGGATTTAAACAATGCTACCTAGAAACCCTTCCTTATATGGAAAACGCGCGTAAACTTTATGCCCGTTCCGGATTTAAATCTTTGGAAAAGCCAATGGGTGATACCGGGCATTACAATTGTAGTATGTGGATGTTGAAAGACTTGGAATAGAGAAAACAGGCTTAAGAGCCAAGAATCAGGAATCAAGAGGAAAGAAAATAGAGAAATGAGAAATGAGAAAAGAGAAAATAAGAAAAACATTCGTGGCTAAAAAACATGTCATTTAGAAGAGAAACCAGACCAGAATTCAAAACCATATATATATAAACCTTTGCGGATAATCTTTACGCTTTTTACGTTTATTGGATATTTTTGCAGAACAAAATCTAACTACCAATTTTGTTACTATCCCAATTAAAAATAAAATTTTTAAATCTTCTTAAGGACGAATATCCGGCTCAGGAAGTGAGTTCTTTTTTCAATTTGTTAATCGAATCTTATCTGGGAATGAATCGATTGGATTTTGCGTTAAAACCCGGGAAAGAGATTTCTTTAGAGGAAAAAGAAAAATTTGAATCTGCAATCCACGGGTTGTCATTACATGAACCCATTCAATACATTATCGGGGAAACCGAATTTTTCGGATTAAAATTTAAGGTTAATAAAAATGTGCTTATCCCCCGGCCCGAAACGGAGGAATTGGTGCAATGGATCTTGGACGATGTCGGGGAGGCAAAGAACCCCCAAAATTTAAAAATCCTCGATATTGGCACCGGTAGCGGGTGTATAGCAATAAGTTTGGCTAAAAACCTTCCAGATGCAGAAATTTTCGCTTTGGATATTTCAGAAAATGCCTTAGAAACAGCCAGGGAAAATGCCGGTTTAAATAAGGTAAACGTCAATTTTATTCAGGCTGATATTTTAAATCTGGAAGCCTTAACCGGAAAATTTGATGTTATCGTATCAAATCCGCCTTATGTAAGGGAAATGGAAAAAGCCAAAATGCATCGAAATGTACTTGAAAATGAGCCAGATATGGCCCTTTATGTAAAAGATACAGATCCTTTGGTCTTTTACAGGAAAATAACGAAATTAGCCCAGGCAGGTCTCAAAAAAAACGGGAATTTATATTTTGAGATCAATCAATATTTGGCAAACGAGACTGAAGAAATTTTAAAAAATTCCGATTTTAGAACTGAACTAAAAAAGGATATTTTCGGAAATTACAGGATGCTTAGAGGAAGAAAGAAATCAAATAATTGAATTTTAAAAAGATAAATTTTGATGGAACAGCAATTACAAGATCACAACATACAAAGCATAGCCGTTTTTTGTGCCAGTAACGACGGGATTGATCCCAAAATTTATGAAGAAGCATATTTGGTTGGTGAGTTTTTGGCCAATAACAAGATCGAACTGATCTTTGGTGGAAGCAAACTCGGCCTGATGGGTCAGGTTGCCAAAGGAGCATTGGACAATAACGGAAAAGTCACCGGCGTGATCCCCGAGTTCTTGAAATCCAAGGAAGTTGTTCACACAGGTTTAACCAGTTTGATCACTACCCAGGATATGCATGAACGCAAGCTAAAAATGCACGATTTAAGCGATGGTTTTATAGCGCTACCGGGAGGCTTTGGCACAATGGAAGAACTGTTTGAAATTTTGACCTGGGGACAACTCGGGTTGCATCGCAAGCCCATCGGCATATTAAACAGCAACCATTATTACGATGATTTGCTGGAGTTATTGCAAAAAATGCTTCAAAAAGGATTGCTGAAAGAATCAAATATGAATTTGTTGTTGGTGTCAGACAAAATAGAAGATCTTATCCTGAAAATGCTCGAATTCAAACCTCTTCCTGTGCCTAAATGGATGAATAAGGATCAGACTTAAAAGTTTGAACATGAAAATTGAAAAACTCGAAATAGCTACCGCCGATATAGGAAAGCAATTGCATTTTTACAGGGATCTGCTCGGACTTGAAATTCGGGATCAGGAGGAAAGATCTTTTGAAATTGCGATGGGATTTTCAATTTTAAAATTTCGGCAGGATAATAATTTTACTCCTTACCATATTGCCATTCATATTCCCGATAAGCAGGAGGGAATTGCCTTAACGTGGTTAAAATCACGCGTATCCATTCTAAAAAATAACCTGGATGAAATCGTGGATTTTAGCGCCTGGGATGCAAAATCGGTTTATTTTTATGATGAAGACAAAAATATCATGGAATTTATCGCCCGTGGGGATCTCAACAAACCTTTTTTAGAGGTTTTTTCTGAAAAAAGTCTTTTGGGAATTGCAGAGATCGGTTTGGCAACGAATGATATCGAGGAAAAATATGATTCTCTCCAACAAAATTGTGAACTTGAGATTTTCGATGGAAATTTCGAGAAATTCTGTGCCATCGGTGATCATCAGGGTTTACTTATCACCATCAACAAGAAGTTAAAAGATTGGTTTCCTACCGGAGATGAAGCGTTTTCATCAGATTTCAGAATAGAATTCAGCCATAAAGGATCAAATTATGATCTTGATTTTATAAATGATTGCCTTAAATTGGCCAAAAAATAGATTTTTCTGCTTGGTTTCCGAAACCTTGCAGGTCTTATATATAAACCACAGTTTGAATGAATATCAAAGAAAAAATTATACAGCTTAGAGAGGAGCTCCATGAGCATAACTATAATTATTACGTCCTGGACAAGCCAGTGATAAGTGATTATGAGTTTGATATGATGTTGAAGCATTTGCAGGAACTGGAGGATAAGCACCCGGAATTTTTTGATGCCAATTCCCCAACACAACGGGTTGGAGGCACCGTGACCAAAAACTTTGAAACCGTGGTTCACGATTATCCGATGTTTTCACTTGCGAATTCCTATTCAAAAGAAGAGTTGGAAGATTGGGAGAAGCGCATCAAAAAGTTGGTGGATGGGAAAGTGGAATATGTTTGCGAGTTAAAATATGATGGGGCTTCAATAAGTTTGAGTTATGAAAATGGTCAATTTCAAAAAGCAGTCACTCGTGGAGATGGTGTAAAAGGCGATGATATCACGAACAATGTGAAGACGATCCCAACAATACCTTTGCACTTAAAAGGGGATTTTCCTGAAAAATTTGTTGTTAGCGGGGAAATCGTGCTTCCTTATGAGGGTTTTGTTAAAATGAATGCAGAACGGGTGGAAGCAGGAGAAGAGCCTTATTCAAATCCAAGAAATACCGCCGCCGGAAGTTTGAAATTACAGGATAGCGCAGAAGTGGCAAAACGGCCTTTGGATTGCCTGATTTATAATGTCAAGGCTGAGTCTTTGAAGAGTAAAACACAATTTGAAAATCTGGAAAATGCCAGAAATTGGGGCTTTAGAGTGCCAAAGGAAACCAAGTTGGTGAACAATATTGATGAGGTTTTAAACTATGTGAACTATTGGGAATTGCATAGGCACGATTTATTATATGAAATTGATGGAGTTGTAATAAAGGTAAATAATTTACATCAACAGGATGAGTTGGGATATACTGCTAAATCCCCACGATGGGCTATGGCTTATAAATTCAAGGCCGAGCGGGAACCTACTAAATTGATAAAAATAACATATCAGGTGGGTCGTACCGGCGCGATTACTCCGGTGGCCAATCTGGAGCCTGTACAACTCGCCGGAACAATTGTCAAAAGGGCATCTCTTCACAATGCCGACCAAATAGAAAAACTGGATATTCGGGAAGGAGATACTGTATTTGTTGAAAAAGGCGGGGAGATAATTCCGAAAATCATCGGGGTGGATTTTACAAAGCGCGATCCGGAAACCAAAAAAACAGAATATATTACCCATTGTCCCGAATGTGGGACAGAACTGGTCAGGAAAGAAGGAGAAGCGCATCATTATTGTCCTAATTATTATGGTTGTCTGCCGCAGGTTGTAGGAAGGATCCAGCATTTTGTGTCCAGAAAAGCACTGGATATTGAAGGATTGGGTGGGGAAACGGTAACCCTGCTTGTAAAGGCCGGGTTAATCGTAAATTATGCCGATCTGTATGAATTGAAAAAAGAGCAGCTTCTTCCTTTGGAACGAATGGCGAGTAAATCGGCGGAAAACGTGATTATCGGAGTTGAAAAATCGAAGGAAATTCCTTTTGAACGTGTGTTGTTTGGTTTAGGGATTCGATATGTTGGAGAAACCGTGGCCAAAAAACTTGCCAGACATTATAAAAGTATTGATGCCCTGGCGGCAGCTTCAGAAGAAGCTTTGATAAATGTTGATGAAATTGGGGAGCGGATCGCGCAAAGTGTAACAGAGTTTTTTGCTTCAGAAGAAAATCAAAAAACCATTCAGAGGTTGAAGGATTATGGGCTTCAATTGGAAATTCCAAAAGAGGATTTTGCAGATCATACAGATATTTTGAAAGGCAATTCATTTGTGATCTCAGGAGTATTTTCTAAAGTTTCCAGAAACGATTTAAAAAAATTGATCGAGGACAATGGCGGGAAAGTTTCCAGTTCCATTTCTTCAAAAACAAATTACCTGGTTGCCGGTGAAAATATGGGCCCCAGTAAACTGGCTAAAGCCGAACAACTGGGCACCAAAATTATAAGTGAGGATGAATTTTTAGGAATGCTGAATTAGCGATGATATTTATAAATATATCATCGCTAATGGGGATTTTGTTGTTGTTCCGTTAATATTTCTTCCTGCATTTTATCCCTATTGTTAAGGCAAGTACCTGTGTATATGGGACTGTTAATAAGGAAAGCCTTGGTAGATACGGACAGTCGTACGTATCTACCAAGGTTTTATCCAACCCGAATTTTCAAACCTTCGGCTTCAATTTTATTTTCCTCATCCAGGTAAAAATCGATCCTTCCCAGATAAAAGCATTGAATTAATTGAAAGGATCCGCTTTTTTTGAATTGAAATATCTTTGATAAAAAGAATTGTTTTTCGCAAAGTTCTCCGGAATATCAGTGATTAGCCTCATAGATTTACCTCTTAAAAGTCCAATCCATAATAAGCTTTACATTGCTCATTCTATTTAGGCTTGTTTTTTGTTATAAAGGAAAATCAACTTAAGCTGATAAATGTAATTCAAGAAACACTTTTACATTAAAACATTACGTTATCAACACAGTTATCAAATTTATCGAATCTTAGAACGCATCCATGATCATAAAAGGCATCAAACTAGCCGTGGCAAAATTAAAGATTGCCCAGCTTGTTAAAAACCGGCAACCCGAAGCATATTCAATTCCGGTTAAATCTATTGGGATTATTTTCGATTTTAAAAACCATAAGGCCCTAAGCCAAATGGAACAACTGAAGAAACAATTCAATATTTCCGATGCCAATTTTAAAGTAGTGACCTATATTCGAAATGGCAAAAAACCATCCTATTTTGAAGGAGAGATATATAGTTTAAAAAATATAAATTTTGATGCAGAAATAAATAATGAGGGAATGAATAAAATTACCCAACAAAGTGTTGATTTACTTATTACTTTTGCCGAGGAAAATAATACAGCTGTACATCTTTTAACCGCACATTGCCGTGCGGGAATTAAGGTGGGAAGATATCAGAAGAATGTAGCCTTATTTGATATGATAATTCAGGCCGATAATGATGCGGAATTATTTACAGAAGAATTGTCGAAATATTTAAAACAGCTTAAAAAATCACAAGATGAATAAATTAATTGGAACTGGTGTCGCTTTAATAACCCCTTTTAAAAGTGATCTTTCAGTAGATGTGGAAGCGCTTTCAAATTTGGTGAAGGATCAGATCGGGAACGGAATAAATTATCTGGTGGTTTTGGGGACTACCGGAGAGAGTGCCACGCTTTCAAAATCTGAAAAAGATTTGGTTATCAATACAGTGATTAAAGCAAATAACGGAAAGATCCCATTGGTTTTGGGCATAGGAGGCAACAATACAGCCGCATTGGCAGAGGAGTTGAAATTTACAGATCTATCTGCTTTTGAAGCCATTTTATCGGTTTCTCCATATTACAACAAACCTACACAGGAAGGAATTTATCAACATTATAAAATCATTTCCGAAGCCTCCAAGAAACCTGTAATTATATACAATGTTCCTGGAAGAACAGCCTCCAATGTCCTGCCTGCGACGGTCCTAAGATTGGCCCAGGATTTTAAGAATATAATCGGAATAAAAGAGGCCGCGGGAGATATTGTTCAGGCCATGAAACTAATTTCTATTCTACCTGAAGACTTTTTAGTGATCTCAGGAGATGATATGGTTGCCCTGCCAATAATATTGGCGGGAGGTCACGGGGTGATTTCGGTAATTGGACAAGGATTGCCATCAGAGTTTTCCAAAATGGTTCAACTGGGACTGGAAGGAAAAGTTAAGGAAGCCTATAAACTTCATTATAAAATAATGCCCTCTATAGATTTGATTTTTGCTGAAGGAAATCCAGCGGGAATCAAGGCCATGCTCCATTCCAAAAAGGCCTGTGAAAATGTTGTCCGCTTGCCGCTGGTGAAATCCTCGGACAAATTGAAAGGGGAAATTGAAGCCTTTATGGGCCAATTTTAATTTTGGTGAATTGGAAGTTGATTTTGTACCAAATGAAAGTTTTTATAATAGAATAGAAAACAGTACTTTTGCCAGATGTTTTTACAAAGTATGAAAAAAGGGTTATTATTATTGGGAGTGTTTCTTATGTTGGTTTCTTGTGGCGAGTACCAGAAGGTATTGAAAAACCAAGATGCCGGAGCGAAATATACAATGGCTGAAAAGCTTTATAATGAAGCTAAGGAAGAAAACGATAATTCCAAATATAGAAAAGCACTTCGGTTATTTGAACAAATTGTTCCTCAGTACCGTGGGAAACCTCAGGGTGAGAAAGTGACTTATCTTTTTGCCGATACTTATTATCAGTTAGAAGACAATTATCTGGCGGGATATCAATTTGAACGATTTACATCAGCCTATCCCAATAGTGAAAAGGTAGAAGAAGCTGCTTTTAAAAGTGCTAAAAGCTATTATTTTTTGTCTCCCAGATACGATTTGGATCAGACAGAAACGGATAAGGCGATGGCAGAATTGCAAAAATATATAGACACCTATCCAAATGGGGAATTTTTGGAAGAGGCCAATAAACTTGCTACCGAATTAAGGGTAAAACTGGAAAAGAAAGCCTACGAAATTGCAAAACAATATCACCATACTGAAAATTATAAATCGGCTATGGTGGCCTTTACCAATTTTGTTAATGAGTATCCCGGTTCTCCCTTCAGGGAAGCTGCTTTTTATTACAGGTTTGACTCCGCCTATCAATTGGCGATTAACAGCTACCAGCAGTTAATGGAAGAGCGATTGAATGAGGCTAAAGGTTATTACAACAGTTATCAAAAATATTATCCGGAAGGAAGCGCTTATTACGATTTGATACAAACTTCTAACAAGGATTTAGAATCTAGACTACAAAATTTTTAATTACTACCTATTATGGATTTGAAAAAGAGCAATGCACCGATAAACACTACCACAATCGACAAGAATTTGGTGGATGCCCCAACAGGCAATATTTATGAGGCGATATCAATAATCTCGAAGCGGGCAAACCAGATCAATGGCGAAATCAAAAGAGAGCTTTTGGAAAAACTGGATGAATTTGCCACTTACAACGATAGTTTGGATGAGGTTTTTGAAAACAAAGAACAAATTGAAGTTTCAAAATACTACGAAAAATTACCTAAACCACACTCTTTGGCAGTTCAGGAATGGTTAGAAGATAAAATTTATTATCGCGATACCAAGGAGACTTCAGAAGAAAACTAATACAATGAGTGTTCTGGAGGACAAAAAAATACTATTGGGCATTTCTGCCGGTATTGCTGCCTATAAAACAGCTCCTTTAGTCAGATTATTTATTAAGGCCGGTGCTCAGGTAAAAGTTATCATGACACCGGCTTCAAAAGGTTTTGTCACTCCGCTTACCCTTTCCACACTTTCAAAAAACAAGGTGATTTCATCTTTCACTGATGAGGAAGATGAAAATGCCACCTGGAACAGTCACGTAGATCTCGGCCTTTGGGCCGATTTTATGCTTATTGCCCCGGCTACTGCCAATACTTTATCTAAAATGGCTTCGGGAACCAGCGACAATATCCTTTTGGCTACCTACCTTTCAGCAAAATGCCCGGTGTATTTTGCTCCGGCAATGGATTTGGACATGTTCCAGCACCCTGCTACCAAAAAGAGTTTGCAAATCCTCCAGTCTTATGGAAATTGTATGATCCCTGCGGAATCCGGAGAACTAGCCAGTGGCCTTTTCGGCGAAGGAAGAATGGCAGAACCGGAAAATATTCTTAACTTTATAGAAAACAACCTGCGCGAAAAAATGCCTCTTTGCAATAAAAAAGTCATGATTACGGCAGGACCCACATATGAAGCTATAGATCCTGTGCGGTTTATCGGAAATCATTCCAGTGGAAAAATGGGATTTGAATTGGCAAAAGAAGCAGCGAAATTAGGTGCTGAGGTAATCCTTATTTCAGGTCCAAGCCATTTAAATTTAGAAAATTCAAACATTAGGCTTATCAGGGTCACCAGTGCCCAGGAAATGTATAATGCGGCACACGAATTTTATGCCACAATGGATGTGGCAATTGCGGCAGCAGCAGTATCTGATTATAAACCCAAATCTGTGGCTCAACAAAAAATAAAAAAACAGGAAGCTGTTTTGACAATTGAATTAACGCCAACCCAGGATATTTTGGCTTCCATGGGAAAATTGAAAAAGAACCAAAAGCTTGTTGGTTTCGCATTGGAAACCAATAATGAACTGGAAAACGCGAAAGGAAAACTGGAAAGTAAAAACCTTGATTTTATCGTTCTGAATTCCCTCAATGATGAAGGTGCAGGTTTTAAATCCGACACTAATAAAATCAAAATCATCACAAAAAACGAAGTGAAAACATTCGGTTTAAAATCTAAATCTGAAGTTGCACGGGATATTTTAAATGAAGTAATCCTATTGTTAAATGAATAAGATCGCACTGGTATTATTACTGTTTTTTTCGGTAGACATAGCTTCAGCTCAGGATTTTAACGGGGAAGTAATTATTAATGCAGAGCAAACCGGGCAAAGCAATTTATCTGTTTTTAAAACCTTGCAACAATCGCTTTCTGAATTCATCAATCAAACCAGTTGGACAGATCGGAAGTATGCCAATCAGGAACGCATCAATTACAGTATTTTTATCAATATTTCAAAATTTGAAAACGATTCATTTTCAGGAACCATTCAGGTGCAATCCTCACGTCCTGTTTTTGGATCTACAATGATCACTCCGATCTTCAATTTTAACGACGAACAATTCAGCTTTAATTACCGGGAATTTGAGCCTTTAACATACAGCCAGAATGCCTATTCTTCCAATTTGGTGTCAGTAATATCATTCTACGTTTATACCATCTTAGGATTGGATGCGGATACTTTTGAACAGGAAGGCGGAACCCCATATTTTGAAGAAGCTAACCGAATCGTGACTACAGCTCAGCAAAGCAATACCACCGGCTGGCGTGCAACCGATGGAAACCGTTCCCGTTACAGGCTTAATGCCGATTTGTTGTCTAATTCCTTTTTGGATTACCGAACCACATTGTACCAATATCACCGCCTGGGTCTGGATGTAATGCATAAAAATCCTGCTGCAGGAAAAGAAGCTATTGCAAACTCAATTCAAAATTTACGCAGTATGAATGACAGCAGGCCAAATTCATTGTTATTGCGGGTGTTTTTTGACTCCAAAGCTCAGGAAATCGAACAAATTTTCAGTGCAGGGCCATCAATTCCTATTGCCGGTCTTGTGGATACTTTAAACAGGGTTGCTCCCATGTATGCAGAAAATTGGAGGAAGATCCAATTCTAATGCATTCGGTTTTGATTGGAATGAAATTCTCTTGTATCTTTAGCTTCAAATCTATTATAATTTGCTAACTGCTTTATCTATTAAAAATTACGCCTTGATTGAAGATATCAAAATTGATTTTCAACAGGGGTTTACCATAATTACGGGCGAAACTGGTGCCGGGAAGTCCATTATGCTTGGCGCGCTTGGACTTCTCCTGGGGAAACGGGCAGACTATAGCGCGATCCGGAATTCAAAAAACAAATGTGTAATTGAAGGAGTTTTTGATATTGCCAATTACAAACTTACCAATTTTTTTACTGTCGAAGATCTGGATTATGAAGACCAAACCATCATACGTAGAGAAATTCTCGCTTCGGGTAAATCCAGGGCGTTTATAAACGACACCCCCGTAACCCTTCCCACGCTTGTGAAATTGGGCGATTTTTTAATCGATATTCATGGGCAATACCAAACGCTGAGTTTAGGGGAAAACCAATATCAGTTTGAGATATTGGATACGCTATCTAAAAATCACGATTCGTTACAGGAGTTTCAGGAAGGACTTAAAGATTATAAAAAACTGCAACACAAATTGGCGGTATTAAAGGAGTCTCAGGCATTGGCGATAAAAGAACACGATTACAATCTTTTTTTGCTAAAGGAACTTGAAGAAGCCCGTTTAAAGGAAGGCATGCAGGAGGATCTTGAGGAACGCCACGAAGAATTGAACAATGTTGAAGCCCTTACAGAACATCTGGGAGTTGCTTTTAACCAAATTCAGCAGGAAGAATTGGGCACAATTGCAGGATTAAAAGTGGTGCGTACCAATTTGTCTAAAATCGCCGGTTTTTCAGGAACTTATACGAGTTTACAGGAACGGGTAGAAAGCCTTATAATAGAATTGGACGATATTGCGCAAGAATTGGAAACATCTTTAGAAAGGGTGGAGGCAAATCCTGAGGAGTTGGATGAGGTAAATGCACAACTTCAGGTAATCTATAATTTAAAAAAGAAACATTCTGCAAATAGTATAGAAGAGTTATTGAGCATAAAAGCTCAACTCGTCCAAAAGGTGGCCCTGACGGAAAATGCCGAAGCCGATTTGGAACAGCTAAATATGGAGATTTTTAAGAAAAAAGTAAATTTGGGCCTTATTACCAAAAAAATACATGGGAATAGAGAGCAAACCATTCCCGGACTTATTTCAGATATTGAAAAAGTAATATCCGATTTGGGAATGCCTAATGCCAGGCTTAAAATGGATCTTAAATTCCGTGAAGAATTTTATTTGAATGGTCAGGATCAGCTTTTTTGGTATTTATCGGCCAATAAAGGTGGCGATTTTACCGAACTGAAAAAAGCAGCCTCAGGAGGAGAACTATCCCGGATTATGCTTGCAGTTAAAAGTATTCTCGCTTCCAAAAGCAAATTGCCTACCATTATTTTTGATGAAATAGACACAGGAGTTTCGGGCGATATTGCTCAAAAAATGGGAGATATACTTTACAATATGGGACAAACCATGCAGGTGATAGCCATTACACACTTGCCTCAAATTGCCGGAAAAGGGAATAAACACTTTAAAATTTTTAAAGAAGATGCTTCCGAAATTACCGTTACCAAAATCAAAGAACTTCAGCCCGAAGAGCGCATTGAGGAACTTGCGATGATGTTGGGAGGCAATACTTTGAGTAAATCGGCGATGGCTCATGCAAAAGCCTTACTTAATTAAATCAAGTTTGTATATTTGCAGGCTTAAAACAATTTAAAAAAAATCAATACACATGGCATACAATCTACTAAAAGGAAAAAGAGGTATCATTTTTGGCGCTTTGGACGAAAATTCTATCGCGTGGAAAACAGCGGAACAGGTGCATGCCGAAGGCGGAACATTTGTTTTGACAAATGCCCCAATTGCCTTGCGAATGGGAACCCTTAATAAACTTGCAGAAGCAACCAACTCAGAAGTTATTTCTGCGGATGCTACAAGTATTGAGGATTTGGAAAAACTAGTAGAAAAAGCCACCGAAATTTTGGGAGGAAAGCTTGATTTTGTGCTGCATTCCATAGGGATGTCCATGAATGTGCGAAAAGGAAACCATTATACCAGCCAGAACTATGAATTCACTCAAAAAGGTTGGGATATTTCAGCGGTTTCTTTTCATAAAACCATGCAAGTTCTTTACAAAAAAGATGCGATGAATGAATGGGGCAGTATTGTAGCTCTTACTTATATGGCTTCTCAACGTGTATTTCCAGATTATAATGACATGGCCGACAATAAAGCCTACCTGGAATCTATCGCGCGTAGTTTTGGGTATTTCTTTGGAAAGGATAAAAAAGTTAGGGTTAACACCATATCCCAATCGCCAACTCCAACTACAGCCGGAATGGGCGTTAAAGGTTTTAACGGATTTATCGCCTATGCAGATAAAATGTCTCCGCTTGGAAATGCCACGGCTTTAGATTGTGCAAACTATACTGTTACCTTATTTTCTGATTTGACAAAGCGGGTTACCCTTCAGAATTTATACAATGATGGTGGATTCTCAAATATGGGCGTAAGTATGGAAGTGATGGATGCCTTCATGAAAGGGGAAGAATAGCATAAAGAATGATATTATAAAATTTAGCCCCGAAATAATTCGGGGCTAAATTTTATAAATTAACACCGGTTTTTTACAATGCAGATGAACTATTCATTTATTATCCCGGTTTTTAACAGGCCGGAGGAAATTAGGGAATTGTTGCAGAGTATGGCAGAACTTCGTTGGGCAGGAACTTTTGAAATTGTTATTATTGAAGATGGTTCTATACTTTCTTCAGAAAAAGTGGTCAGGGAATTTCAGGACAGGTTACAAATAAGTTATTATTTTAAACCAAATTCCGGCCCGGGAGATTCAAGGAATTACGGAATGCGCAAAGCGAGGGGGAATTATTTTCTCATCTTGGATTCCGATGTGATCTTACCTCCTGATTATTTAAAAGAAGTCGATTCTTTTTTATCCTCAAATTTTTACGATTGTTTTGGTGGGCCGGATGCTGCTCATCACAGTTTTTCCGATAAGCAAAAGGCAATTAACTACGCCATGACATCCCTGCTTACCACAGGTGGGATTCGCGGCAGGGAACGAGCCTTAAATAAATTTCAGCCACGCAGTTTTAACATGGGACTTTCAGAAAAAGCCTTTGAAGTTTCCGGCGGGTTCAATAATATCAATCCAGGGGAAGACCCTGATCTATCCCTGCGATTACTGAAGCTGGGATTTGGAACTACCTTGATCCCCAATGCTATTGTTTTTCATAAAAGGCGAATAAATTGGGAGAAATTTTACGGGCAGGTTCATAAATTTGGGTTGGTACGGCCCATTTTGAACCTTTGGCATCCTGGATCGGGAAAAATAACTTATTGGTTCCCCAGTTTGTTTATGATTGGTCTTCTATTTGCAATAGTATTTTTCCTATTGGGAATTTTCATTTTCTTATTATGCTATTTGTCCTATTTTATAATAGTAGGATTCGACGCCGGTATAAAAAACAGAAGTTTAAATATTGGTTTAGCAGCTATTATTGCTACTTTTATTCAATTCTCAGGATACGGCTACGGATTTTTAAAATCTATATGGAAATTGAGATTCCTAAAGATGGAACCAGAAACCGCTTTTCCGAAGTTATTTTTTAACAATGCAAGATAAAAAAAAGCAAAATAAGCCCTGGATAAAAAAGGGACCTTTAAAAACATTTTTATTCTTTTTGGGGTTTTCCACCATAATTTGGGTCTTTGTTCAATTTTCCAAGCAATATACTACAGTAATAGAGCTGCCGGTAAGCTATGTTAACCTTCCAAAAGATAAAATTCTTCTGGAAAATTCCCCAAAATATTTAGATCTGAGGATTCAGGATAAAGGTTTTAATATTGCTATCTATAAGTTTTTTCCGAAGGTATTAAATATAGATTTAAGTGAAGCCGAGCCTTTGGATGGACAATTAGTTTACAATCTGGAACTTCATAAAGAGGCTATCTTTTCAAAGTTAAGAATAGACTATGAAAATGCCGGTTTTCTTCAGGAAAACCTGAAAATTGATTTCCAACAGCGCACGGTCAAAAGGGTCCCTATTAATTCCAAAATAAATACTGGCTTTTCTGTGGGGTATTCAGCATTGGATAAAATTAAACTTCAACCGGATTCAATCACGGTAAGCGGCCCTGAAAATATTTTGGATACTTTGCGGCAGGTCAATACAAAGGCGCTAAAGATTGGCAATATCAATAAGGATCTAGAGGGCAGGATAAAACTGGATAAATCAAATCTCGGCACGGTTACTTTTTATCAGGATGAAGTGAGCTATTCCCAACGTACGGATAAGTTTACAGAAGGAAAAGTTGAAATTCCAATCGAGATGATAAACGTGCCCGAAAATATGAATGCAGTTATTTTTCCAAAAGAGGTAATTGTGTATTATCAGGTAAGTTTACACGAATTTGACAAGGTGAAACCCTCAAATTTCAAGGTGATCGTGGATTTCAAGAATTCTGTGGACAGTGATGGGTATCTTTTGGCCCAGATTGTAAAACACCCCGATATTGTAAATAATCTTCGGTTAAACGAAAATAGAATTCTATTTGTAATTAAAAGATAAAAATTTTAGAATTCAAAATTCAAAAAATTTCTCATATCTAATTTCTAAAATTTAAAATCCAAAAATGAAAGTAATTGGTCTTACCGGAGGGATGGGAAGTGGTAAAACCACTGTGGCCAATTTTTTTAAAGAATTGGGCATTCCGGTCTATATTGCAGATGATGAGGCAAAATACTTAATGAACACTTCAACTGAAGTGAAATCCAAGATAATTGGTCTTCTTGGTGAAAAAGCTTATCCCGGTGGAATTTTAGACCGAAAATATGTAGCTGCACAAGTATTTAATTCCGCAGAAAAATTAGAAAAACTCAACAATATAGTTCATCCTTCCGTGGCAACTGATTTTGAAAATTGGAAAAATTGGAAAAATTCGCCTTATGTGATCTATGAAGCGGCTATTTTATTTGAAAAAGGCGGGCACAAAAAATGCGATGCGGTTATCCTTGTAACTGCGCCCTATGAAGAAAGGATAAAACGCCTTAAAAGCCGCGACAAAAGTTCTGAAGAAGATATTGAAGCCAGAATAAAACACCAATGGAGTGATTCAAAAAAAAGAAAACTCGCTGATTTTGAAATAAAAAATTTAAATTTGCAGAATACCAAGGAACAAGTAAGAAAATTGCACGAAATTATCTTAATATCTAATAAAAATTAAACTTTGTTTTGTTAACATTTGGTTAAACTGATTAGCCTCTAAATGTTAAAATATTACTTTTGCTTCATGAATAAAAAATTATTCCTTCTTCTAATCCTGCTAATGAGTTTATCACTTATAGGGATAATTTTTGTGCAGGGATATTGGATAAAAACTGCTGTAAATGACAAGGAAGAACAGTTTTCCTATGATGTAAAACAGGTTTTGATAAGCGTATCAAAGCAGCTTCAAAATCAGGAACTTGAAAATTTCTGGTTTGAGTTTGAAGATGGGAATAATTCTGCAATTGCTTTGACCGAGACAAGCCTGATGGATTATTTTCAACTTGATAAAAACAGGTTTAATAATAACGAGAGTTTAATGATGGAAGGAATTCTTGAGGAAGACTATAAAATTTCCTCAGATTTTTTAATTTCTGCCCAGGACAGTATTCAGTTTTCAAAACTTATCAATAAAAAGGTGACCGATATTTTTAAGCGCAATAATATTAGGGAAAATCAGCTTACCCCAGAGCAGCGCATTGAGCGATTGATGCGAATGAAGGAAGTTGAAAAGGATATGTTGCGTTCTTATATTGCTGAATACACCTCCCGTATTCCCATACATAAAAGGCTTTCAGAAGATAATATAAAAACTTTGCTCACCCGTGAACTAAAAAATTACAATTTAAAAACCGATTTTGAATTTGGAGTATTTAGCAACTCACTAGCAACCAAGATGCATTCCAGCAATTTCTCGCTGGATTTTCCCGCAACCTATTCGGTGCCATTGTTTGTGGATACGGCAGGCACTAGCAACTATCAGTTATTGGTGAATTTTACAGGGAAGAAAAAAGTAGTGTTGTCCTCGGTAATCCTGATGGCTATACTATCCATTATTTTTACGCTTATTATCGTGATCGCTTATTCCAGTGCTTTAACACAGTTGATAAAGCAACGGCAGATATCACAGATCAAAACCGATTTCATCAATAATATGACGCACGAGTTTAAAACTCCTATTGCAACTATAAATCTGGCCCTTGATGCCATTCAGAATCCCAAAATAATCGGGAATCAGGAAAAGGTCACGAGATATTTACAGATGATCAGGGAGGAGAATAAGCGCATGCATGCACAGGTTGAGAATGTATTGCAAATCTCAAAACTGGATAAAAATGAACTCGATCTTAAAAAGGAGCGCCTTGATCTGGATGAAATTATTGAGGATGCAATTACCCACGTGGAACTGATTGTAGAAGACAGGAAAGGATATATTAAAACGCACTTTGGCGCCTTAAAATCTTCAGTTCTGGCTAATCAGGATCACTTAACAAATATTATTGTAAATTTATTGGACAACGCAATTAAATATTCAGAAAACGGACCTAAAATTGACATTTTTACCGAAAATGCAAGGCATAATATCATTATTAAGGTTCGCGATCAGGGTATGGGGATGAGCAAAGCGGTTCAGAAAAAGATATTCGAAAAATTTTACCGTGAGCACACGGGAGATATACATAATGTAAAAGGTCATGGTCTTGGCCTGTCTTATGTAAAACGTATCCTGGACGATCATCATGGAACAATTACCGTGGAGAGCGAAAAGGGAAAAGGAAGTACTTTTATAATTAAATTACCACTAATAACTTAGTATATGGAAACTGAAAACAAGAAAATTTTATTGGTTGAGGATGATCCCAATTTTGGAACTGTTCTCAAAGATTATTTGGCGATGAATGACTATGACGTTACTCATGCCAAAAACGGAATGGAAGGTTTTGAAAAGTTTAAAAAAGACGATTTTGACCTTTGTATCCTAGATGTGATGATGCCATATAAAGATGGATTTACACTTGCAAAGGAAATTCGCGAGAAAAACCAGGAAATCCCTATTATCTTCCTAACCGCAAAAGCGATGAAGGAAGATGTGTTAAAAGGCTATAAAGTTGGGGCAGATGATTACCTGAACAAACCTTTTGATTCTGAGGTGCTATTGATGAAGATCAAAGCCATTATGCAACGCAAGGCGACAGATAATGTTTCAGACAGCAAACAATTTGAATTCCAAATAGGAGGTCTTCATTTAAATTCCAAGTTGAGGTTTTTAACTTACAAAAATGAAGAACCTATAAAACTCTCTCCAAAAGAGAATGAATTGTTGCGCTTGCTGGCATTACATGAAAACGATTTGATGCCTCGTGAATTGGCCCTCACAAAAATATGGAGGGACGACAATTATTTCACATCAAGGAGCATGGATGTTTATATAGCCAAGTTGCGTAAATACCTTAAAAAAGATCCAAGTGTTGAAATTCTCAACATTCACGGGGAAGGTTTCAGGCTTGTTGTGAAAAATTAGGATAACGGCCAAGCATAAAAAGTAAAATTTCAGTTTCCAAAAGAGACTGTATAAAGGTTAGTAGGCATTTTGGGGTTTAAATTTCGGGAATTATTTCTGAACTTTAATGCTCAAATCATGCATTACCAGCTTTTATACAGTCCTTTTGTGTTTTTAAAGTTAGGTGCCAAGCGCAATATTATATGGGAATCGGTATTATATTTGTAATTTCCATGCAAGAGATATGATAAATAACTACGCTAACATTTTATGGGTTCAAATTGACAGAGGTACTCACCTTGGTAGGGATTCCATAATGTTTTTTGGAGTGTTGTTTTTAATGCTTTTTTCTTCGTTGAACGTGGTGGGGCAATCTACAGTTACGCCTAGTTTCCAACATATTGATGCAAAGGATAGAGGTAACGCAAGTTTAGGTTCAGAAGCAAATATTACCTTGGCTGTAGATACAGATTCCCAGGGTAATGTTTATTTATTGACATTTGGAAATGGGGTTTACAAATATAACCCAGTCACTGGAATTTTTTCAAAAATTATAACTGATGTATTAGGTGCAGCGGGTAATTTGAATGCACCACTTGATTTAGCTATAGACAATAATGATATTATACATATAGCTGATGGAGATTCCAAACTTATAAAAAAATTTAGTACTAGTGGTTTGCCACTTGGAGATATCGGCTCAGGAAGCGGGGGAAATGGTAAAAATGAATTCTGGGAGCCTACAGGGATAGAATTTGATAATGATAATAATCTTTTTGTTGTTGATGCTTATAGAGGAGACAATGCAGCTGTCACTCAAAAATATTTTTTAAAAATTTATTATAACGATGGCAGGTTTAAAAGTTTTCAAGGAACAAGTGAACATCCAATTAATAATCCATATAGAGTAGCAGCAAATGATAATTATATTTTAATAAGCCATAGTGAAAATAATGGTGAAGTTTTAGTTTTTAATAAAGATCTGAGTTTTAATAAAATACTTACTGATATTGGATCTCCTGGGAGTCTTTTTATAGATGAGTTTGATTTTATTTATGCGGTTGATTATGCCGAAAGGTTGAATTTTTCACAAATTTTCAAGCTAATAAAGGGAACGCTACCATTATTTCCTGAAGGTCTTAATTTGTATAATAATATTGAGGAAGGAATAAATAATAGCGAATTTAAAATTAAAATTTATGATTCAAATTTAAAAATAGTTAATAGTATTAGCGAGCCTAAAAATCCAGCTTCTGGACAAGATCATTTACAGTTACCAATAGATTTGACCTTGGATAAATGCTCTAAACTTTATTTGGACGATGCAAATATTGCCTCATTTGTAACTTTAAATTTCGACCTTGAAATTTATAATAGAACCCCAAGTTTCGATACTGAAAAACCGGTAATTGTTTCCTGCCCGGGAGATCAAACTGAAAGTTTAACAGCTGGTTCATTTATTTTGCCTGACTACCGAAGCCTAGCTAATTTTTCAGATAATTGCGATAATGATCTCACATTAGTACAGAGTCCTGCTGTAGGTGGTATAATTACAAAAACCACTACAATTACTATTACTGCCAAGGATGATGCTGGGAATTCTAGTTCTTGTGAGTTTGAAGTAATTATTGAAACTTCAACAGATACTGAAAAACCAGTAATAACCTGTCCAGATCCTATTACCCAAAATGTAGATCCTGGAAAATGTGGTGCAATAGTAATATTTGCAGATGCTACAGCTACCGATAATTCTGGGAATGTTACAGTTACTTTAATTTCAAATCTTCCTTCAGGTTCCGAATTTCCTGTGGGGGAAAGCACTTTTACATTTGAAGCTAAAGATATAGAAGGAAATACTTCAGAATGTAGTTTCATCATTACAGTAGAAGACAATCAAAATCCAACTATTTCGTGTCCGAATCCTATTTCTGAAACTGTTGCTTTTGGTGAGAGTGGTAGAGTAATTACTTATGCAGCTCCAAGTTCTGCGGATAATTGCTCGGGATCTATAATTACTCAGACTGCTGGTTTGGCTTCTGGAAGTGAATTTCCACTAGGAAAAACCACTAATACTTTTGTAGTTACTGATGCTTCTGGGAATACGGCCACCTGTAGTTTTGATGTTACCATAACTGAAAATACTGATGTTGAAAAACCTTTAATAACCTGTCCAGCTCCTATTACACAAAATGTAGATTCTGGCAAATGTGGTGCAGTGGTGACATTTGCAAATGCCACCGCTACCGATAATTCTGGTAATGTTACAGTTACTTTAATTTCAAATCTTCCTTCAGGTTCAGAATTTCCTGTGGGGGAAAGCACTGTTACATTTGAAGCTAAAGATACAGCAGGAAATACTTCAGAATGTAGTTTCGTCATTACAGTAGAAGACAATCAAAACCCAACTATTTCTTGTCCGAATCCTATTTCAGACACTGTTGCTTTTGGTGAGAGTGGCAAAGTAATTACTTATACAGCTCCTATTTTTGAAGATAATTGTTCCGGTTCCTCAATTAACCAGACTTCTGGTTTGGCTTCTGGAAGTGAATTTCCACTAGGAACTACCACCAATACTTTTGTTGTCACTGATGCTTCCGAAAACACCGCAGAATGCAGTTTTACAATAACCGTAACAGAGGATTCTGATACTGAAGTGCCTGTTATCAATTGCCCTGCAACAATTACCATAAATGTGGATCCTGGAAGCTGTGGCGCGATTGTAAATTATGCAACTCCTACTGCTACGGATAATTCAGGAAGTGCAGTTGTCTCGTTAAAAAGTGGTTTTGCATCTGGCAGTGTTTTTCCTGTTGGAATAACAACAGTAATTTATGAAGCTGAAGATGCAGCCGGGAATAAGGCTGAGTGTAGTTTTAATATAACAGTTATTGACAATGAGGATCCCACAAATACTTGTCCTTCTGACAAAACAGAGAATGTGGCTTATGGCCAATCCGAAAAAATTGTAACCTATAATTTGCCGGTTTTTAATGATAATTGTCCAGGGTCTACAATTGTACAAACAACGGGATTGGCCTCGGGAAGCAATTTTCCACTGGGAACTACCACCAATACTTTTGTTGTTACTGATGCTTCCGGAAATACCGCAGAATGCAGTTTTACGATAACAATAACAGAAGATTCTGATACCGAAGTTCCTGTTATCACTTGCCCTGCAGCAATTACCATAAATGTGGATTCAGGAACCTGTGGCGCTGTCGCGAATTATACAACTCCTACTGCTACCGATAATTCAGGAACACCAACCGTTCGGTTTAAGTCAGGTTTGGCATCTGGCAGTGTTTTTCCTGTTGGAATAACAACAGTAATTTATGAAGCTGAAGATGCAGCCGGGAATAAGGCTGAGTGTAGTTTTAATATAACAGTTATTGACAATGAGGGTCCCATAATTACTTGTCCTTCTGACAAAACAGAAAACTATGATCCGGCAATTGGTTTTAATTTGCCCGATTATTCCGGTTTAGGAATTACAAACGATAATTGCAGATTTGTTAATGTGACCCAATTCCCAGCAATTGGGACTTTAGTAACCGGGAACACCCAAATCATACTTACTGCAACAGATGCGGCCGATAATTCCTCTACTTGTACTTTTATGGTCAACCTTTCTGAAAATGAAGTTTTAGAGATAGACTGTCCTGTAGACCAGATTGGGCAACTGAATGAAAACTGCCAGTTTACCATTCCGGATTATAGAGGTTTAGCAACTGTTAATTTTCAAAATGCCATTATTACACAATCTCCCTTAGCGGGTACAATTGTGAGTACAGCAACTATTATAAAATTAACTGCAGCTCTAAACGGGCAAACTGTTGATTGTTCATTTCAGCTAATTCTGGAAGATACCATTGCACCGGTCGCCAAATGTGCAACAGGTTACGATATTTGGCTCAATGCAAATGGGACCGCTTCCTTGAATGCAACAGAGATCAATAAAGAGTCTTCAGATAATTGCGGGATCGTTAGTATGGAAATTGACAAAACTACCTTTACTTCGGCTGATATTGGCGTAATTATGGTCACTTTAACTGTGATAGATGTTTCAGGGAATTCAGATTCCTGCGAAACTTTAGTTACGGTTCGTCCTTATGAAGGATCTGGTACAAATTTCTCCTGCCTTACCGAATTTGTTCTACAACTGGATGAATCCGGAAATGCAGTTCTCAATGCAGAGGATCTTTATAGCGGAGACGCAGGAGATAGGATCTTTACAATTAGCAAATCTGCCTTTGATTGTTCAAATATGGGTGCCAATGAAGTTACGCTTACATATACAGGAAGTGATGGTTCTGGTACTTGTGGAATAAACGTCATAGTGGAAGACAGGATTTCTCCTGAAGCTCGAGCCAGAAATATCAATGTAACTTTAGATTCTTTCGGAATTGCAACCATTACCCCCGAAATGATAGATAACGGTTCTACAGATAATTGTGGTACGCTTAGCTTTAGTTTGGACAGAATATCGTTTAGCTGTATTGATCTGGGAGAAAATGTGATAACGCTTACCGTGAAGGATGCACAAGGGAATATTGCTTCCAGAACAGCTATTGTGAACATTTCCGGAAATTGTGTTGAAGAGCCGGAAGAACCTTCAGTAGAAACTTTTGAATATATCTTCATTTATCCAAACCCAACTCCCGGACCCTTTACTTTTGATACGCCATCTGGTTGGAGTATTGAAAAGGTAGATGTTTATGATACACGTGGGAGATATGTTTTAACCGAAACCTATTCAGAAAACCAAATTGAATATTCAATGAATCTAAGTAGTTTGCAGCAGGCTGTTTATATTTTAAAATTGTACACATCACGGGGAATTAGAATCATCAGGGTGATAATTTATTAAAGATTTTCCTTTAAGAAATTTTGGCGTTTATAAAATCGATGATCTCTTGAGCGGGAGTCTTATAATCGAACCAGTGAATATTTTTGTCTTTTCTAAACCAGGTGAGCTGGCGCTTTGCAAAACGGCGGGTATTTTTCTTGATTTCTTCCACTGCTTCCTCCAAATTCAACCTTCCTTCAAGAAAAGCAAATAATTCTTTGTAGCCCACTGTGTTGAGCGCGTTTAATTTACGTTTTGAATATAGGCTCTTAGCCTCTTCCAGTAATCCCTCGTCCATCATAATATCAACGCGACGGTTAATACGTTCGTAAATTTCCTCCCGTGGCGCAGTGAGCCCTATGGAAATGTTTTTGAAAGGACGTTTTGTTTTGGGTTGATCTAAAAACGACGAAAAAGATTTTCCCGTGCCCAGGCATATTT
>Ga0307487_1000668_pt1 | contig 26076 bp, 19 predicted proteins | sample CBIW12metaG_FD_203665 | JGI IMG/M metagenome (GOLD analysis project Ga0307487, IMG submission 203665) | Sea-ice brine microbial communities from Beaufort Sea near Barrow, Alaska, United States - CBIW 1.2 | ecosystem: Environmental > Aquatic > Marine > Coastal | place: USA: Alaska | collected... | reverse complement strand
GAGCACGAGGGCGGCAATGGAGATGGGGATCATGACGATGAATACCCAACGCCAGTCGAAGACGGCTAGGACGAGTCCGGCAACGGTTGGCCCGACGGCGGGCGCCATCGACATGACGATGGAAACATTTCCCATTGTCTTGCCGCGAGTGGCCGCGGGAACAAGGGTCATCACCGTCGTCATGAGGAGGGGGAGCATCATTGCGGTGCCGGAGGCCTGGATGACGCGTCCAACAATGAGCACGAAGAAGGTGGGCGAAACGGCGCCAAGCAGCGTACCCACCGTGAAGAGGGACATTGCAGCGATGTAGATGGAGCGCGTCGAGAAGCGTTGGATGAGGAATCCGGTGATCGGAATCACCACCGCCATAGTCAGCATGAATGAGGTCGACAACCACTGGGCGGTGCTTGGCTCAATGTTGAGATCTTCCATGATGCGGGGGATCGCCACCACCAGCGAGGTCTCGTTGAGGAACACCACAAAGGTTGCCGCGAGCATGAGGGCGATGACGAGGCGGTTGCGTCCGCTGTGATCGGTGCTGCTCGCCGTTGTTTCCGGTACCCACTGCGGGAGCGAAATGTTGCCAGTAATTGGCGCCGTGCTGGTCATAGAGGTCCTGTCATTTTCAAAGTGTTCGGACGAGGCAGCAGCCGGAATTGAAAGCGGCGCACAAATCAGTCGTCACTCTCATTGTCATGCAAGGCAACGACATCCGTCAGCGTTTTACTCCAGAAAGGCTTCCGCCTGAGGCGAACACGATCGAGGATGCTCGGGGAGCGCAAATGTGAAATTCACCGCGCACATTTCACGGTAAGCTATTTGAGTTGTCACGGGCTGTAGCGCAGCTTGGTAGCGCACCTGACTGGGGGTCAGGGGGTCGCAGGTTCAAATCCTGTCAGCCCGACAATGTGCCCCGGATTTCTCACGAAGTCCGGGGCTTTTTCTATGGGATTTTGGGATGCCGCTATGCGATCCAACATAAACCCAACACTTTGAGTTTGCTATCCGCTTTGTCCGGAAATTCGTCTGCGAAGACGCTGCCTAGGCCGAACTGAATTCCCTTGGATCGATGGAGATCTACGAGTAGCCGGAGATGGCCATGCTCCTATAGAACCAAACCTCAGTGTCCCGACGGTGATGTCTGCGATTCCCGATAGCATTCGAAATACGTGTTAATGAGGGGTACTAAGTTTTGAGCAACAATCACGCCACTTTTATTTGGTCGATCGCCGATTTGCTGCGGGGGAGTTTCAAAGCTCACCAGTATGGCGACATCATTCTTCCGTTTACGGTTCTGCGCCGATTGGATGCTGTGCTCGCGCCCACCAAACAGGCGGTATTCGCAGCGGTGGAAGAGGCGAAGAAGCAAGATATTCCGGTGCGAGCGTCGTTGCTGCGCAATAAGGCCGGTCATGACTATTCGTTCTGGAATGAGTCGCGCTTCGATATGTCATCAGTACTCGGCGATTCCGAGAACATTGCCGCGAACCTTCTCGACTACGTCAATGGTTTCTCCGAGAACGTCAAAGACATTTTTGACAAGTACAAGATCGCCGAACGACTAGTCGAGCTGGAAGAGCACGACCTTCTCTTCCTCGTAACCCAGAAGTTTGCTGAGGTCGATCTCTCCCCGGCGACGGTGCCGAATGAGGAGATGGGGCACATCTTCGAGGAGCTCATCCGCAAGTTCGCGGAGGCTTCGAACGAGACCGCTGGTGAGCACTTCACGCCGCGTGACGTCGTTGAGCTGATGGTTGACGTGCTGCTGGCGCCGGAGTCTGAGACGCTGGCGAAGCAGAATGTGGTGCGGTCGGTTTACGACCCCACAGCAGGAACGGGCGGAATGTTGTCGGTGGCGGAGGACCACATCCGTCGGGCCAACCCCAGCGCGACTCTGACGTTGGCGGGGCAGGAGATTAACCCGCAGTCGTATGCGATTTGCAAGGCCGATATGACGGTGAAGGGCCAGTCGGTCGATGCGATCGTGTTTGGCGACACCCTCCTCAACGACGGCCACACGAACAGTACGTTCTCCTATTGCCTGTCGAATCCACCGTTTGGTGTGGATTGGAAGAAGCAGCAGAAGGCGGTAACCGAGGAGCACAAGGAACGCGGTTTCGCAGGACGTTTTGGTCCAGGTTTGCCGCGGGTGTCGGATGGTTCGATGCTGTTCTTGTTGCATCTGATTTCGAAGATGCGGCCGGCCCAGGATGGTGGCGGTCGAGCGGCGATTGTGTTGAACGGTAGCCCGTTGTTTACGGGTGGTGCGGGTTCGGGGGAGTCGAACATCCGCAAGTGGGTTCTTGAGCGTGACCTGTTGGAGGCGATTATTGCGTTGCCGTCGGACATGTTCTACAACACGGGAATCGCTACCTACATTTGGGTGTTGTCGACGAAGAAGAGCCCGGAGCGAGTGGGCAAGGTTCAATTGATTGATGGCTCGAAGCTGTTCGGCAAGATGCAGAAAGGTTTGGGTTCGAAGCGAAAAGAGCTTGGCGAGAAGGACATCGCCGCCTTGGTGAAGCTATTTGACAGCACCGCTGACGATGAGCGTTCGAAGTGGTTTGCGACGGAGGACTTCTTCTACCGCACTATTACAGTCGCGCGGCCCCTGCGTCTGAATTGGGCGCTGAACTCAGAGCGTTTCGCGGTTGCGCGCGAGGCGAAGGCGTTGGAGAAGGCGGGTGCAGATTGGTCGGCGTTCGCTGAACAGGTTGAGGCGGCCCCGATCGAGTCGATGACGGATGCTGCGGCCTTCCGTAAGCAGATTGAGTCGCGGCTGAAGGCGGCTGGTGTTGTGCTCAGCGCGGCTCAGTTGAAAGCGTTTGATGCGGGCTTGTCGGAGCGGGACGATTCTGCCCCGATCATTGTGGATGCAAAGAAGCGCCCCGAAGCGGACCCAACTTTGCGAGACACCGAGAACGTGCCGTGGGGTGAGGACATCCACGAGTACTTCGAGCGCGAAGTAAAACCGTTCGCGCCGGATGCGTGGATCGATGAGTCAAAGACGAAGGAAGGCTGCGAGATTCCCTTCACTCGCCACTTCTATAAGTACGTGCCACCGCGTCCACTCGAAGAGATCGATGCGGATCTCGATGCGGTTTTGGGGCGCATCCGTTCGCGTCTTGAAGCGGTGAAGGCATGACCGAGCTGTATCCGTATTCCGACTACAAAGAAAGCGGTGTCGACTGGATTGGGGCAATCCCGCTGCACTGGGGGAAGGCCCAGCTTCGCCGCTTTGTGGCTATCGTAAATGGGGGTACGCCGACGCCTGGCCCGGAAAACTGGGGCGGAGCGGTTGCATGGGCGACGCCGGTCGACCTAAATGCCGTTGACGGTGGGGTCATCGAAACGACCGCCCGTACTCTGACTCACCAGGGATTGGTTTCAGGGTCCGCAGCGGTTCCAGCGAGAGCGGTCTTACTCTCCACTCGCGCTCCTATCGGGTACTCCGCCGTAACAGCGGGCCGTATGGCATTCAACCAAGGCTGCAAGGGCCTCGTGCCTAGAGATGAGTTGGTGGCAGATTACCTTCTTTTCTTGGTGCAAGCGGCGAAAGTGGAACTAGTCCGACGAGGACAAGGGACAACCTTCCTAGAGCTTTCCACCGGCGCCCTCGGATCGACAGCCGTGTCTATCCCGCCGACTAGTGAACAGGTAGTTATCGCTAAGTTTCTGGACCGGGAGACGGCAGAGATCGACGCGTTCATCGCGGATCAGGAGGAACTCATCGGGTTGCTCGCCGAGCGGCGTGCCGCGACGATCAGCCACGCTGTCACCAAGGGCCTCGACCCGACCGTCCCGATGAAAGGTAGCGGTGTTGATTGGCTCGGGCATGTTCCAGCTACGTGGAGAATTCTCAACGCGCGTCGAGTTTTTGCTCAGCGAAACGAGCAAGGGATGGCCGATGATGTGCAACTAGCCGCGTCGCAAGAGTTTGGAGTCATCCCGCAGGCCCGCTACACCGAGTTGACGGGGTACCGAGTTACAGCGGTTCTAAAAGGTTTCGAAATTCTGAAGCATGTGGAGCCGGGAGACTTCGTAATTAGTATGAGAAGTTTTCAGGGGGGACTGGAGTATTCCAAGCACGCGGGCAAAATTAGCTCAGCATACGTAATGCTGACTCCGCAGCTTGAGCTGAATGATGAATACTTCGGATACTTGTTCAAAAGCAAGGGGTACATTTCCGCACTCCGCGCCACATCCAATTTGGTGCGGGACGGCCAAGCAATGCGGTTCTCCAATTTTGCCCAAGTTTCCATTCCTGTTCCTCCGCTTGAGGAGCAATCCCGTATCGCCGCTGCGCTTGAAACTCAGACAAGCGATATCGATGCAATGATCACCGACGCTAAGAAAGCAATTGCGCTCTCGCGCGAACGCCGTGCAGCTCTCATCTCGGCGGCTGTGACCGGGAAAATCGATGTTCGTGAACACGGGGCGGTGGCGTAATGCAGCTACATCATGAAGACACCTTCGAAACAGAGATCTGCGAATACCTTGCAGCGCACGGTTGGGAATACTCACCAGACGACCTAGGTTATGACCGCGAACGAGCTCTGTTCCCTGATGACATTTGGGCGTGGTTGAACGACACCCAACCAGAACAACTCGACAAGATCGTCAAACCCGAAGCATCCGAAGTGTCGCAAAATCAGGGACGCAAACAGATCCTTGACCGCATCGTCCAGGTTATGAAAACCGAGCCCATGAACGCCGGCGGCACCCTGAACGTGATCAAGAAACCGGTCAGCGTACTCAACGCTAAATTCAGCCTCTATCAAGCACGACCTGCCACGACGCTCAACCCCGCAACAGTGGAGCGCTACGCGAAGAACCGACTGCGAGTCATGCGGCAAGTTGAGTACTCGATCCGTAATCAGAACCGCATTGATCTCGTGCTTTTCGTCAACGGCATCCCCGTCACCACGATCGAGCTCAAGACTGACCTCACCCAGGACCTCAAGGCGGGTCTCAAGCAGTACGCGCAAGACCGCAAGCCCGACGGTGAACCGCTACTGAGTTTCGGGCGAGGCGCCCTCATACACTTCGTTGTCACCAACGAAGAAGTCCACATGACCACCAAACTCGACGGTAACAACACCCGGTTCCTGCCCTTCAATCGCGGTAAGAATAACGGTGCCGGAAATATTGCCGCCGATACCGACACCAGCCCCACCTCATACTTCTGGGAGCAAATCCTGGAACGCGAAACTTGGCTCGACCTCATCGGCCGCTTCCTCCACTACCGCTTCGAAGAACACACCGACTCCCTCGATGGCAAGAAGACCTATGCCCGTTATTTGCGGTTCCCGCGCTACCACCAGTGGCGAGCGGTCACCAAACTCGAACACGCTGTCACCACCGAAGGTCCCGGGCACAACTACCTCATCCAGCACTCCGCCGGCTCGGGCAAAACCGACTCCATTGCCTGGACCGCTCACCGCATGGCTCAGCTTCATGATGAAGCAGGCAACAAGGTTTTCAGCGGTGTGATCGTCGTCTCGGACCGGCAAGTACTTGACGGTCAATTGCAGCGTGCGGTTGAACAACTCGAAACCACCACCGGTGTCTTTCAACCCATCACCCGCGGCGGCGACGCCTCCAAATCGAAACAACTCGCTGAAGCTCTCCTCGGCAACAAACAAATCATTGGCGTCACCCTCCAAACCTTCCCCCATGCTCTCAGCGTGATCGAAGAAAACGAAGGCCTTGCCGGACGCAAGTATGCGGTCATCGCCGACGAAGCCCACTCTTCCCAAAGCGGAGAGGCCGCGGCATCCCTCAAGCAAGTGCTCACCGTCGGTAGCACCAATGCCGATAACGCCAGTGACGCGAGTGCCGTTGATCCCGACGAAAAAACGATAGACGTTGAGGACGTGCTCGCCGATCTCATGGCTCGCAAAGTCGGAGTCGGCACGATCTCCTTCTTCGCCTTCACCGCCACCCCCAAGGGTAAAACGGTGGAACTTTTTGGACGCGAAGATGAGTCCGGGGTGAAGAAGGAGTTCGACCTCTACTCGATGAAGCAAGCCATCCAGGAAGGCTTCATTCTCGATGTGCTGAAGAACTACCTCTCTTATGACCTCGCCTTCGAGATTGCGCACTCCAAAAATGCGGACCAGAAGTTAGAAGTTGACACCTCCAAGGCGAACAACGAACTTATGCGCTGGGTGCGCTTGCACCCCACCAACATTGCCCAAAAGGTCGCCGTCATCGTGGAACACTTCCGGGCTAACGTGCGCACCGAACTTGGTGGTCGCGCAAAAGCGATGATTGTCACCGGTTCTCGTAAAGAAGCGGTGCGCTACAAGGTCGCTATCGACAAGTACCTGAAGGACCACAAACTTCAGGGGGAGCTCGGCGCTCTCGTCGCATTCTCCGGTTCCGTCAACGACCCCGAATCAGGCTCGAACGAACTCACCGAAACCTCGATGAACCCGGGTCTGAAAGGCCGCGCACTGGAGAAGGCGTTCGGTGGGGACGAGTTCCAGGTGATGATCGTCGCCAACAAGTTCCAGACCGGCTTTGACCAGCCACTGCTTGTCGGAATGTATGTCGACAAGAAACTTTCCGGGATCGCCGCGGTGCAAACCTTGTCGCGACTCAACCGAATGATTCCGGGTAAAGAGAACACCTACATCCTCGACTTCGTCAACGACGCTGACGAGATCCTTGCAGCGTTCCAGACCTACTACGAGGATGCCGAACTTACGACACCCTCGGAGCCGAACATCATCCACGACATGCTCGGCAAACTGCGCGGCATGAGCATTATCGACCCGCACGATGTGGATGGTGTGGTGAATGCGTGGCTCAACAAGACCAGCCACAATGCGCTCTACTCCCACATCAAAGCCTCCCGCGATGTGTTCTGGGACCGCTGGAACACCGCAAACGATGAGACTGGTCCGGATGACCTGGAGATCGGTCGGCTCGAAGACTTCCGCGGAACCGTAAATGCCTTCGTGCGTGCCTACGACTTCCTGTCGCAAATCATGGATTACGGCGACACCGACATTGAGAAGTGGGCAATCTTCCTACGGGTGTATCGCCGGGTGATTGAACGTCAAGAGTCGGTGCCGTCGGAGATCAACACTGATGAGATCGTGCTGACCCACTACAGGCTGCGAAAGCTCGACGCCAAGAACTTGGGGCTCACGCCAGACAAGTCTGGGGAGCTCTCTGGGATTACTGACTCTGGTTCTGGGCAGCCACGCGAAGTGAAGTACGGGCTGCTGCAAGAAGTGATCGACAAGATCAACCAGCTCTTCGCCGGAACCGGCATCGAAGAAGTTGATGCAGTGAGCGTCACCGAGACGATCATGCGACACGTCGTCGAGAATGAGAACATCCAGAATGAAGCAATGGCCAACACCGCCATTGACTTCGAAACGTCGCCGACCATCGTAAGAGAGCTCGAAGACGTAATCTACGACTCCGCCACCGGCCACAACGACGCTATCAAGGCGCTCCTGCAAATGCAGGACTTCGGGAAGCTAGTGGATGCGCTCGTGGCGATGGGGCTTTACGAGAAGACTCGTGGAGAAGCGGAAAGGTCTGCGGCCACAAGATGACGGCGGCCGCACCGCACTGTCATGGAGCCTTATATCTCTGCATGGCACCCAGCTTGGAAGTATTAGAGGAGATTGTATGAGCCAGTCCATCGAGTCGGCGTCCAAGGAATGGCGCAACGGTCTAATCGACGTTGGCGGCAACAATAGGCTTCTCAACTACCGCAATGGCGCATCTACGCTCGTGCTTGATAGTTCTCCAGAGGCAGCGCTGGCCAAGTTAATGGCAGGAAACCAGGTTCGACTCTCCGAACTGTTCACGGACTCTGAATCTCTGGCTAAGGCACAAAAAGCATGCGCCGCCTTGGCCAGAAAACAGCGTGAAGCTGTCGAAGAGTACGGTATTTCAGTCACTTACCTCGCCGCCGGAATGGTGTCGTGGGACCCTGAGGGAAATCCCGGTCTCGCTGATGCGGAAGCAGCTGAGCTTGGTGACGGAACAGCTGAGATCGAACCTGAAACCAAACAACGCAGACCCAAATACACCCGGCCCAGAGCACCTTTGCTTCTCCGTCCGATCGCGATTGAGATACGTCGGGGTGCGCAGCAAGCTTGGGACCTTCGGCTGCTCGATGACTTTCAGATCAATGGGGTCCTAACCCATGTTCTAAATGCCGACAAGGGCCGAATTGCCGACGACATGCTGTTGGACTACGAGGGTCAACTCGATGACATCGAGAACATGCAACTCGCAGTAGAGGACGCCTGTGACGACATCGCCGAGTTCGAAATCGATTCGACAATTCTCATCGGTGCCTTCAGCTATGCAAAACAGCCGATGGTGGATGACGTCAGTGATCTGGAAGCCCTAGGTCAATCAGATATCGTTTCGGCTTTATCAGGAGACGCTTCCGCAGCGGAGCGCGTTCGCTCAGTCGCCGGCGAGGTGACCACTACCACGCCTGACTATATGCCTGTCAATGCGGAATTCTTGGTGCTCGATGCCGATGCCAGCCAGAGCTATGTCGTAAACGCCGCGCTTAACGGCCGCAACCTTGTCGTTGAAGGACCACCCGGGACTGGCAAGAGTCAGACCATCGCGAATATTATCGCAACCTCCGCTGCAGCAGGTCGCACCGTACTCTTCGTCGCGCAGAAGCGGGCTGCTGTTTCCGCGGTTCTTGAACGCCTCGATCAAGTGGATCTCAGTCATCTTGTCCTTGATGTTTTTGCGGCTGCAAGTTCTAGACGCTTCGTAGCAGACCAGCTCCAAGAAGCCTTAGATAAACAGAGCACCGCAGGAATCGCCCGCACAGACGAGCTCCACTTTTCGCTGCAGGAAGCGCGTGATCGCCTTGTTCGGCACAACGCCGCAATCCACCTTCCGACGCGCGGTTGGGGAATAAGTGTCGCCGAGCTGATTACTCTTTCCATTACTACACCGCTGGAGATTCAAACCGACCTGCGCATCCCGGCATCCGCGCTACGCGCATGGACTGAATTGGACGTAGTCCGGCATCGCGCTGCCCTCTCGGAGCTAAGCGAGCTGGGTGCGCTTGATGCGGGCTGGTCAACTGCGGTGGGGTGGTCCCCGGACCGGATCACAAACGAAGATGCCCTGCGCCAATCAAACGAAATCCTAACTGGCTTACAGTCCCAGCATGCTCTCGTTTCCGAGGAAATGGCGAGATTGGCTGGCGCATTAGGGCTTCCGTTGCCCGCAACCTGGGCAGACCTTACAGCGATAGAAAGCCAGCTGCGTGAACGTGATCGTCTTTTGGATCTGGCGCCAGAAGGGCTCAACTCGCAATATTCGACGGAGGAGATTCGCGACTCACTATTGACGATAAGTAGACCCTATCGAAAAGTCGCACAGCAAAAACTATCCGGTGCGGCACGACGCGATGCGCTTCGAAGAGCCAAGTTAATCGTCCGTCATCTGCCCCGAGCAACAAGACGGGACGCACTGGGCGCTGCGCTGAATCTTAGAAGAACTTGGATCGGGCACCCCGAATACTCAGCAGCTCGTGACTGGCGACCAAAAATTGATCAAGCCTTCTCCTATCGCGATGATTTGGCCAAACTTGATGCCTCGCTTCAAGGAGTTTCGCTGGTCGGCGCGCGCATTCAGGACCTTCCAGCAGGTTTTGTAAGCTTGGCGAGAAATCAAAGCCGACGTGTCATGCCACGATCTTTCGCCATACGCACAAACTTGAATAAGGCTGGACTTGGTCCGTTAGTAGCGGAACTAGAGAAGCGAGACGACATTGGTCACGAAACTCCGGGAAGAGGTTCTCAATACCTTGACAGAGTAGTTTCCGCTTCGCTGCTCGACGAAGCTCTCCTGTTCGACCCTGACTTATCGTCAGTCAGCGGCCGCGATCTGAATCGTGCAACGGCGACATTCCAACGCGACGATCTTGGACATCTGGAAGCAAATGCGGTGCGAATACGTCGAATCGCTGCGGAACGACTAAAGCGCGTACTAGATGCGAATCCTGAGCAGCACCTCATGCTCAAAAAGGAAGTCACGCGCAAAACTAGATTCACTCCAGTTCGAAAGCTTCTTCGTGAAGTGCCCGATGTAATGCTCGCTGCTAAACCAATCTGGGCGATGAGTCCGCTGCAGGTGTCGCGACTACTCCCACGACATCAACTTTTCGACTTAGTCATTTTCGATGAAGCGAGCCAGGTGAAGCCGGCGGATGCGATACCGGCGATCCTTCGCGGCGCGCAGTTGATCGTCGCAGGGGACAGCCGTCAACTTCCTCCGACAGAGTTCTTCGCGAAAACACTCGAAGATCCTGAAGATTCGGAAGAACTAGATGAGGATGCGTCTCTCGAACAGCCACTAGACGAGCGACCAGTTCCTCGCCGATTGGGCTCGCTCACTCGGGATGCCGAGAGTATTTTATTTGCCATGGATCGCCTGTTGGCAGGGCAGTCTCGTCGACTGCTATGGCACTATCGTTCCCGTGACGAACGCCTGATCGCCGTCTCGAATAGGTACGTCTATGACAGCTCTCTGACCACGTTCCCCGCAGCAGATAGTCCAGACGCGATCAGCCACATCGAGGTTCCATTTAGCCCTGGCATCGCTGGCGGAACAAACAGCCCCGAAGCAGAAGTCGCCGCAGTAGTTGAGGCTGTCAAAAATCATGCTCTGATTCATCCTGATGAGTCGCTAGGCGTAATCGCTTTTGGTGTTAAGCACCAGCATCGACTTGAGGCTGCTTTGGAGAAAGCATTTTCGGACGATCCTGGCCTGTTCGAGACGCTAAACGCCAAGCAGCCTTTCTTCGTTAAATCGATTGAACGCGTCCAAGGTGATGAGCGGGACGCAGTTATCCTCACAGTCGGTTACGGAAAAAGCAAAGACGGGCAGCTTCGACTTTTTTGGGGACCCCTGCTACAGAACGGCGGGGACCGAAGGCTGAATGTCGCGATCAGTAGGGCCCGTCTACGACTAACTCTGGTTAGCAGTTTTTCGCCAGATGATTTAACGGAGGACGGCCACGACAGTCGGGGCTACAAGTTGATGTATCAGTTTGTGCGATTTGTCGCAGCGGGAGGAACAAATCTCGGCGATGGCCCTAACCGGGACATACCGTTGAACGCATTCGAGATTGACGTTCGTGACCGTCTGGAAGCCGCAGGGATAAGACTCGATTGCCAAGTCGGCGTCGGTTCGTATCGGCTGGACTTTGCCGCGAGGCACCCGACAAAGCCGGGACGACATGTGTTGGCCATTGAAGCAGATGGAGCCGCGTATCACTCCGGTCATACGGCTCGCGAAAGAGATCGGCTCCGACAGCAGCTACTTGAACGCCGCGGTTGGGTGTTTCATCGTATCTGGAGCACCGATTGGTTTAACGACGCCGAGGGTGAAGTGGCGGCAGTGCTTGCCGCTTTCGACCAAGCGGTCGAGAGCTCGGATGCTGAAACAGCTGTTTCTCCTGCAGAAACCCAAGTCGAATGGGAACTGCCAGTTGGCCAACGGAACGGGCTACGCCCATCGCTGAGGCCAGGTCTCCCAATTGATGCATACAGCCAGACAAGCCTGATCAATATGGTTCGTTGGGTGCGAAGCGATGGGGTCGTTCGGAGCTCCGACGACGAGTTAACGACCGTCATGAGCGAGCTCGGTTTCGGACGGCGGGGAGCGAAAATTCTGCGCCATATTGCAGAGGCCCAAGCAGCGTCGGACAGACTGAATCGGCAATAACTTGTGGCGATGAATTACCTACATTTGTGTTACTAATGTTCAAAAAGGGAGTAGTCAGATGGTCGAAGCGCTGATGGCGGATGGCACGCGAGTGGAACTGCGTAGTGACGGAACTTGGACACGCGTCCAGCCGAGTGGCCCCATTCTGGAAGCCGGTGGGTTCAGACGCGCAAAATGGGGAGCCACCCGCTCCGAAGTCAAAGCGAGCGAAGGGCGTGAGCCCGATGGCGGGGTTGATAACACCCTTGGTTACGCCGTGACGATCGCAGGGTTGTCGGCTACTGCATTGTATATTTTCGTGTCCGACACTCTGGTGAGGGCGAAGTACATCATTACGGAACCCCATTCGGACTACGCTCTGAACCTTCGAGATTTCTCAGCTCTCGATCAACTTCTAACGTCGAAGTATGGCGAGGCCATAGAGAGGAATCAGTTCTGGAGCAACGATCTCTACGAGGACTCGCCGCAAGAGTATGGCTTGGCGGTCGCAGCCGGGCACATGACCCGTTACTACCAATGGTCAGCCGACGACACCAATATCTGGCTGGTGATAACCGGGGACAATTTCGATATTGATTTGCAAATCGAGTACGTCGGCAAAGAGTTCGAAGAGTTGGAAAATGGACGAACAAAGGCCGCAACGCTCGATGACCTATAGCCCGCAGAGCGGATGCGTGCGTGCAGATATTCTCTCGATTTCGTGCGTCTGATCTTGCCCGTCGCATCCGACCCGTGGGTCTGCGAAGCGCCTTGAACTCGGGGTCAAACTAGGTTTGAGCACGGCTTCGAATCGGAGGCTCAGATCGAGCTCGACGCAACGCGGCGAAGGTTCTCTATTTCACCTTTAGCAGCAAGGCTCATTTCTCGCGTTACGCCGGTCTTCTATGTGAACTTGACGAGTTTTCGAGCGATCTCGAAAGTGCCGCGCACATGACTCTACGTGAACACTTCAACCCTCGACGCGCCTCCAATTGAGCGCCTTTTCTCCGTAGACAACCTCGCCGACTATCTGGGCGTCAGCCCCAAAACCCTTTACGACTGGCGCCTGAAACGCACTGGCCCGCCGGCGATAAAGGTGGGCAGTCAATTGAGGTGGCGTCCAGCCGCTGTCGAGGCGTGGCTTGACGTCCAGGGGCAGCGCTGATGGGCCGCCCGGCTTTGGCGATCGGAACTTACGTCAAAATCGCGACCACAAAGAAGTCCAGCGGCTTCGTCGCGAAGGCTCGAATTCGTGACTTGGATGGTGTTGTCCGGCCCATTGAGGCTTGGGGAACGAGCATTTCGGCAGCCGAACACACACTGCGTGAGCGGATCGGCTGTGGGACATCCCGATTTTCGCTCACTGTGCGGAGCGCCAGCGTCTGCTTCGTTGGAATCGCCGGCGAAGAAAAGACGGTGTCTGCCGGGCTGGATGTTGGCGTGCTTTTCAGCGTGTCGAGTACAGAAGCATGGACCATCGGTTTAGAAGGGTGCTAGCACTCCGGCCGAGACTGCTTTGTGGAGATACGCCGAGCCTGCCCAGCCTTCTCTAGCGTTGAAGGCAGCGGCCGCTAAAAGTCCTCCGAATGAAATCAGTTGTGTAAGAGTATTCGCGCCATTGATCGCGTCGATGATCATCGTCGCGGCTGAGGTGCCAGCAAGGGCCAAAGTAGCCGGGTTTCGAGCTCCATTGTTGAGAGATTCCTTTATCTGTACGAAGGGAGCGTTGCGTTGCTGGATTTGAGAAAGGGCCTTGTCGGACTCTCGGATGCCATCGTTGATGGCCATGAGGATGTCGCCGGAGGCGCCGACCTTGACTTCTAGGAGCTGCCGAACTTCGTTTATGGCCTTAAAATATGCGTCAAATAGTCGACGATTATCTCTCCGGAAATCGAGAATATCCGCGATGCTCGCGTCGGGGTGCGGCTCCGGCACCTCGTAAAGTCTAAGCATTACAGCTTCAGTGTTACCCTCCGGGTTTGAGGTGTCTGCAGCTAGTGCACGCCGAGCGTTGATCGTGGTGCCGAAACTGCAGACCCATCCTTCGTCCTGTCGCTCGTTTGCGATGTTCCGACCGAAAATGGCCAACACTGACGGCAGCAGATCTCTGTGGGTCACGTCGTAAACGCTGGGATCGCCCGAGCTCCTGCGAATTAAGCCCCTACTTTCCATCAACCATTCGAGCTGCTGCGGCAGCTTGGACTCGATGAGTCGGTCGGTATTGGGCGAATCAGGCTTTAATCTGGGAAATCTTTTGATCACATCGCTTGCCTCGATGAGCGTCCTTTCGAAAACGTCCGTGTCATCGCGTATGTGTTTCGATATCTTCGTAGGCACCCAGAACTCGGAATGCTCTCGAAGCTCCTTCGGGGTTTCATGCCAATGATCGGGCACAATTGTCGAAATACGGTGGGATCGGAGCAATCCTCTTTTTATTGTGTCAGCGCTCGGGTTTAGTTCTGGAGTAATCAAGAGTGTGGATTCCGTCATTTTTATTCTCCTGTTTCAATGCTTGCAGAGCGGCCATCTATCGCACGGGAAGATCGCTGACTGAGCGCATGTGATTGGAGTATATTTGTTTGCGGTTTTGTTTGCGGTGGCTGTCAAGTAGTCGACTCGGTCGCCACTCGTGGGACAGCGTCGACAGGTACTCCAGCGGGAAGGCTCGGGCCGCGGGGCAATGATCCGCGTCACGAGCGCCATCAGAACAACACCCCGGAGCTGACCGGGATCAATGACGTTCTAGACCCCGACGGCTCCTAAAGGGGTGAACTTGTAACGAATCACACGACCATTGGTTTCGACGAAACGACAGGGCGGTGCGCGGTCTTGACTGCGCAAGCCCGCGCAGCGCCTCCGACGCTTCTCCGGCATCCTTGCAGAGAGATCATGAATTAGGGCATGATCGCCTCCCAAAGTTGAGTGGACTAAAAGGAGACGTGCACGCTTGAGCTCGTAAATGTCGGTCGGCAATCAGTAGGATTACTCAAATGACGGACACCAAAGAACTTGACGAAACTGGGAACAAATTCACTCAGGTGCTGGATGCGGCTGCAAAGCTCCCCGGTGTTCGAATCAACCGGGCTGCGTATCTGCGTTCTTCGCTGAAGCGATACTGCACTGCTGAGCAAATCGAGATCGCCGTGGCCGAAAGCCCGGCAGCCGCGGGCATCCCACTATCGGTCATCACCCAAGTAGCGAACACCTCGATCGGGTACGAAACTTCGAAGGTGACCGCGCTATCGGCAGCCGCAGGGATACCTGGCGGTTTTGCGATGCTTGGAACGGTGCCGGCCGACTTGGCCCAATATATGGGCCACATGCTTCGGGTAACTCAGAAGCTCGCTTATATCTACAGTTGGCCCGATCTGTTCGCTGAGGACGAGGAACTCGACGAGGCGACGGAGAGCATGCTCATCCTTTTCGTGGGCGTCATGTTCGGTATCCAGATCGCTCATAGCGGCGTAGCGAAAGTCGCGGGCATGATCGCAGCGAACGTGGCGAAGAAACTCCCAGAGAAGGCGCTCACTAAGGGAGTCATTTACCCAGTGGTCAAGAAGGTCGCGGGATACATCGGGACCAACATGACCAAGAAGATTTTCGCGAGTGGTGTCGCTAAGGTGATTCCGATTGTCGGCGCAGTTCTCTCGGGAGGTCTTACGCTGGGCACGTTCCTTCCCATGTCGAAGAGACTCCAAAAGCATTTGGCAAGTTTGGAACTGACGAAGCCAGGCCATCGTGGCGAGGATGCTGCGACCATCGATCAGGAATTCGAGGATGAGCCGACGCCGGGTGGAAGTGAATAATTGCAGCCCGCATCTGCCGGGATAGAGGCGGCTCAGCTCGACGAGGCCTGAGCGCTAGATAGACCCGGCGGTTCCCTCCTCGTGAGCGATTCCTCAATCCACTCCATACTGCTGGTGTATCAGCGGATTATCAGCTCCTGCACTATTTGCCTTGGCGCAACGAGAAAGCGTTAGATTAATGGCCGTTCAGATCCGCTGCCCGGAGCGCCTTGCCGAAGTGCGAGTTCGACGAGATGGATTTGTAGACTCTCATTCCGATGGGGAGGGCGCGTGTCCTTTCGTGAGAACCGCACGCTCAGGGACTAAGCCGGTGCCGAGGCGGTTATCCCCGAACGAGCGGGCAGAGCTCAATCGTAAAAAGTCCCTCTTTTCTAAAGAAAGCCGTCGACGACGAAAAGTCATCGAACAACAGACTGCCGTCAAGAAGCGCGAGAGGTGCAAAGTATGTGGTCGCCAGGTGGGCTCAAATGCCAAGGACGGAATATCCGGGCACACCAATCGCCAGACTGGCGACTGGTGCAAGGGCGGCTCCGAAGCCAGTCACCGTTCGTCGCCTAACGCCTGGACAGTGTCCGGGGGATTGCCAGGGTTGGGGCGGCGCCAGAGCTCGCTGCCATAAGAGGTGTTATCGGTCGAGCCTTCCAGCAGACGCAGATATCGGCGCGTCGCGGTGGAAAGAAGTCTCGATGTGACGGAAGCTGGATAAATGAAACTTCGTCAGAGTGCGCGAGTCCTCAAGTGAAAAGCGCTGGCGTCCGTGCGCGCGAGTGTAATCGCATTCAATGGGCTCGATGATGATGGCAGGGTCACAGAGGTCCTGCTTCGAATGCAGCACGCCTTCGAGATGCTTATGAAAGCAGCGCTCAATCAGCGTGGTGTGACGGTATTCGATAAGAAGACGGGCAAGTCAATCGGACTGGACAAGGCGGTCAATCTTGCTCAGAGCGATCCCAAGATAAAGCTGTCTGACGATGAGGCGGGGCTGATTCGTGCGATCGATACAATGCGTGACGAGGAACAGCACTGGTACACAACAGTGGACGAGGGCATCCTTTACATGCATATTCGCGCCGGCGTAACTCTGTTTGACGATCTGCTCGAAAGGGTATTTGCAGAACGGCTTGGCAACCACATCCCGCGACGAGTTTTGCCCATTGGCGCAGAACCACCTAGGGAGTTTCAACTTCTTGTTGACGATGAGTTCGACCGCATTCGCGATCTTCTGAAGCCCGGCCGCCGAATGGGGGCGCATGCAAGAGCGCGCATTCGGACGTTGCTCGCGATGGAAGCCCACAGCGATCCGGACACTCTCGTCTCGGACAATGACGTCAATCGCGTTATGCAGGGCATCACTGAGGGCAAGACGAGAGAACAGGTTTTTGCAAAACTGAGCGGGGTTACCGCCGATCTCACCGGTGACGGTGTCGGGCTCGAAGTACGTTTCGTTAAAATCGGGGGATTGCCCGTTACCTTCGTTGAACATGATGTAGACGCTTCGGCCGTCCGTGTGGTTGACCTCCAAAAGAAGTTCTATCTATCGGCAAATGAGTTGGCGAAGAAGCTTGGGGTAACTGCTCCAAGGGGGATCGCGCTTCGCCGCCACGTAGGCGCTGGAGACAACGAGAACATGTCGCATACCTTCAAAATGGGCAAGATGCGCTACGTGCAGTACTCCGACAACGCTTTCGTGGCGATGCGGGACGCATTGAAAAACCTCGACATGGATGCGCTTTGGACAGCACACCGCCCGACACATAGGGCTCTATCGCCGTGTACCCAGAACGGCTGTGCTGCTCCGCTCGCGAGTGTCGCGTGACTATTTTCGGCACGCAGGTGAGGTCGATCCCATGAATTCACGCCCCCAAGGGACGCCCCTGGTTGACCATCAAGAGCACATTTGCTCAGTGTCGCAACTAGTCGAACTGTCCAACGCCGTGCAACCGCCTTCCCGGAGGCTGCGCAGGTATCCGGGGCTCGAACTACTTCAGACTGACAGGAGCGTCGCTATTGAGGGCGGGCTTCTCGCGGTTAAGGAGTCCAGCTGTCCTTCGAAGGCCGCGGGCGGCTTGCTGCCTCGCTGGGCGTTGCCAATTTGACGTTCGCGTGTTCGTCCCAGAACTCCAACCACCGAGCTTCGACCCCTGTGTTCAGGAGGTGGCTTCCAATGACGACAGCTCCGTTGCCAGAGTGAACGAGTATCTTGTCCCAACCGCCTTCGTTCTCCGCAAAGCGATAGGTCAATTGACCCCACGCTGGGTCGTCGTAGATAACGTAGGCGTCGTCGCGGCCGACAAGACTGGCACCTGAAACGTCGCTGACGAACGTGCCCGCAGCTATGCGGGATGCGCGGTAGGCAAGCCGACGATCCTCCACCGCGAGGCGAAGACCTTCTTTGGCGTCCGACTCGTCACTGTGGTTGTTGATGCACGTGCGATAGCTGAAGTCGACCTCAGATCCATCCGTGCGTTTGATCCAGATTCCTGTAGCGCCTGGTCGGACGTTGAATTTGTCGCCATCGCGTGTAAGGCCAACGTAGAAATAGTCGACGCCCGGCCCGATCTTCTCGGCAGCATCCGGGTGCAGGTCCAACACTTCACGAAGCATGAGGTCGTGGCCCGGGTCGACGATGCGGTCGTAGACCGCGTAGGGGCCTCCAGTGTGGAGCAGTCGAAATGCGCTTAGAGCAGCGCCCTTGGTCGGCCATGTGAATGACGGGAGTGTGACGGTTATTGCTGACATGCGTTGTCCTTTTCATCGGTTGACGCCCATCGGGTCAATGGGTGCATAGACTTCAACAACGATCAAAGCTCACATATTCCGCCTTTCTCTATCTGGTCTGCCGAGGGCGACCAGATCTTGGGTAGTCCTTTCGCCTGACAACCAGGGTCGAGCGGTGAGACCCCGAGATTTGGCGAATTGACTCGTCGCAGGCGCAGGCGCATGCGCCTGCGCCTGCGGTGCCGGCATGACAAGACACGGAGGATTGGTGTTCAGGCGGCGACTTCCCAGGACGACCCAACCGGGAATCGGACCCAATCATCAGACCAAGTGTGGACGCGCTGGTTCGGGAGGATTCGATAAGAGAGGTCGGTGTTCCGACTTGATTGAGTGTCGGCCCGGCAAAGAGGAAAAATTGGAGGGCTGCGGAGGAAAACACAATTCGCAGTCAGGAACAGCCCCTGTGCTTCCGGGGTAATTTGAGTTCTTAGAACAGCCCACAATGTGATGTCGCAAGACATCGGAATAACCTGAACCCACGGATTGTGGGTTCAGGTTATTTTTTTGTGCCGACGGGTTGGTAGTCGCGGTTGAGGTCAATCATGAGCTCCCGCGGGATCTCTCCGGTTGCGGTGTTGATGATGGTGACGTCGAGTTCTTGGATGAGCAGTGTGACGTGGGTTCCGGCGTGGGCTCGTCCGACGCCGAGGTGGAGTCGCTTGTAATTTGCTCCTGTTCTGTTGTGGTCGACGCGTTTTGGTCATAGACGCGCACGAGCGACCGCTGTGAGCCGAGTCGATCGATCAGCGGGAGACTACGGTCGCGGCACGGCTCGCCGGCGTTCTCAGGATTCGCGCGATCCAGCGATTCAACGCCTGATCTTCGGAATAAGTTCAAATCAGGGTATACGCGGCGCGAGTCTTTCGATATAATTCGCGCGACAACTTCGTTGAGGAAAGGTCGAGCCCATGAGTATTCGAGATTGGTTCAGCATTCGGAAAGCGGGCGGAGGGGTCGCGGATTTCTCCGAGCCTGGTCGTCAGCCCCTGTTTCTGGAGTACAAAAACCTCACCTTCCCGGGTGTCGTCGTGGTGGCCGGGACAATAGTTAATTTCGCGGCCAGCGGTGCGCCGGAATTGAAGCTCGGAATAGCGGCCCTGATTGCCATAATATTTGGCGGCTTCATGATCTGGATCGGACTCACCGACAAGGAGAACGCCGAGCGAAAGCCGATTCAAGCCTTCGTAGGGCTGGTAAACACCGCGCTTCTCTGGATAACTATCTACGGAATGGCCAATCTCCCAGCGCCATAATCTATCGAGCGAGATCACCGTTGTGCGTGGGGCAATCTGCGCGGCAATGCTTTGCGCGGCTTGGCTACTTATCCGGCTCACGCTTGCCCAAGGCTCTGGCTCAAAATTCGCCCGAAATGCTCAGTATTCCTCAGGCCGAATGCGTCGATGAACTACCTCAATGCCCGCATATTTCGGGGACTTTTGGCGCTGCTCGGCAAATGCCGAAACTGGGGAATCCTAGCAAGTCAGGGGGGTCGCAGGTTAGAACCGTGTCAGCCCGGCAGGCTGAAAACGATCACCGTTCGGGGTGGTTCTTTTTCATATTCTGAGGTCTTTCAGGCGGGGTCCCCGCCGCGCCGCGCTCGCGAGGGGACTGCATTCTGGCCGAACAATGTGAGGCGCCAATGGTGGAAAATACGTGACAGCTCGCCACTGCTCGCAGGTCTCGATCTTGCCGCGGTCACACCTCACACGTTCAGGAAAACCGTTGCGGCGACACTTGCCCGCGTGGCAGGTTTTGCCCTTGCCGAAGAGATGCTCGGGCACTCCAGTGAAGACCTAACAAAGCTGCATTACATCGAACGGTATTCGATGATGGACCCGCTGACGGCGACGGTACTTGAGAGTTTGGCGCCGCGGGGAGCAGAAGAGGTTTAGTCTCGGCGGGTCCACCGCCAAATCGGGTGACCGGCTCCTCCCGGACCGTGACCTGCCAACGAAGGGCTTGGTTCGCGCATAGATTTTCTGACACCGCACTGTGCGTGTCGGAAAGTGACAGGATGTCAAAACTCGCCGTCCTGCGCTAACCTAATTCTGGGACCCTGCTTAGGTGGTGTCGTCTCGATTTTATGGGGGAAGAAAATAGATGAGAGCACCATTCATCGGGCTAGTGGTAACGGACCAATATGAGGGTGGGGGGCACACTGACCACGACACACCGGCTGTGATCCATGCACTCGACGGCCAGGGGATAAGTGCCGTCCCGACGGTATGGCACGACGAACGGATAGATTGGACCGCTTTTGACGCAGTAGTCATCCGATCGCCGTGGGACTACTCCAATCGATCGGTGGAATTCGAAGACTGGTTGCAGCGGGTAGCCATGCAGACCCGTGTGTTCAATAGCCCGGAGCTCATTGGATGGAATCTGAACAAGCGCTACCTCGATGAGGTTCAGTCGTACGCCGTCCCAATCATCCCGACCGCTTACTGCCGGAGCTTGCGTGAGGTCGAGACCGCTGTGGAATCAATCTCAGCCCCCTGGCAGATAGTGAAACCCACAGTCTCGGCCGGATCGAGGAATACGGGGCTTTTTCGCAAAGGAGATGCCGCACTTTATGACCTTGCCGAACACATCATTGATGCCGGCAAGGAAGTAATGCTTCAACCAGAGATCCCGGCCCTATCGGCCGGACAAGAAAAGGCGCTTTTCTATTTCGGCGGACAGTTTTCGCATGCCGTGACGAAAGGTGCTCTGCTGGCCCGCGGCGGCGGTTTCCTCGGTGGTTCCTATCAGGAGAGCCCCCGCCCCGCAGTCGCTGATGAGCAGGAGATCGCCCTCGGCAACCAGACAATGGCAGCCATTCGCGAAATTAGCAGTAGACACCGATGGGCAGACGAAGGAGCCAACCCGCCGGTGTACGCAAGGTTCGACGTGGTCATCGATGAGCACCACGGTCCGCTCCTTGTCGAGGCCGAATTGTTCGAGCCATCTCTCTACGTGCACGACAACCCTCAAGCCGCCCGTCAATACGCGAAAGCGATAGCCGACCAACTTACATGCGCGAGTCTTTGAATGGCGCCCAATAATCCGGGCTCCGGCGCAGCAGTCCTCCACTCCGTGCGACAGCTGTTGCGTGCCGATCCTCGGGTCTATCTGGGCGGTGACGTAGATGCTGCGACTGAGTCACTTCTTATTGGAATGGGTCGCACGACAACGCGTGAGATACCCAGCGAATCGTGCGTGGCAATAACAAATGTCCCGTCGAACGTGCCCCAGTCTTCTCAATGGATCCATTCGCCTTTCATGGGAGTCGACGGTCTGCTGGGCAACGTTGATTTCGCTGGACGTCTTCTTACGAGGACTTCTGGTGAAATCGGCAAACGCATTGCGAGTTACGTGCGCGCGATGGATAGCGCTGAGCGATGGGGTCTGCGGGCGTACGCCCAAAGCCAGACACGGAGCCAATGGTCGCCACAGCCGGTTCTGACCCATCCGGGGGCTAACGCTTTAGTGCTCGGTACTGGCAAAGTCGGGATCTGTGTCGCTGATGCATTAGTCGGGGACGGGTACAGGGTTGAGGGGCTAAACACGACGGGAATAGAGACTAATGACTTCGCAGCAACGTGGACGATGAAGACCCTCCCTCACAAAGTTGACGCGGACCTCATAGTTCTGGCGCTGCCTCTGACGAAAACGACATTGCATGTCGTGGACTTCGACTTCTTGCGGCGGTTTAACCGTGCGCATCTTGTGAACGTCGGTCGCGGAGCAACATTGCAAACGGAATCAGTAGTTGACGCACTGGCGTTGGGACATCTCCGTCATGCGACTCTTGACGTGTTTGAAGAGGAGCCTCTACTGCCGAGCTCGGATCTTTGGCGGCACGACGGAGTCACCATCACGCCACACATTGCGGGTCCTACGTACCCCGCAGACACCGCGCGCAGTTTCGGGGCTTCCTGGGAGTCCATCCTCGCTGGTGGCAGACCCGACGGCGTAGTCCGTCAGGACCGTGGGTACTAGATGCGAAACGATGCTGTACTCATAGTCGAGGCGATGACTCCTTCCATGTGCCCTGAGGTGATCTCTTGGGCAGGGGACTCGACAACGAAGTTCCACTGGACAGGGAATACTTGGCCATACCCTGTCGGAATCTCGGAGTTTGAATCGCACGTAGCAGCGATCGAGTCTGATCGTTCCCGAACAGCCTTTGCGTTGCGTGATGATCGAAGCAAACGTTTGATTGGCTACTTCGAGATCGGCGGTGTCGACTTGGAAAACCACTTTGGGCGACTGGAACGATTCTTGCTTGATCCCACCATGCGAGGGCTGGGGCTCGGCCAGACCGCAATGCACGTCATTGAGGACCAGTTCTTCGACGACAGACGCATGCACCGCCTCGAGCTTGTTGTGGCGACTGACAATCTGCCCGCAATCACGTGCTACGAACGAGCTGGATTCCACACAGAGGGCACGCTGCGCGAGTCCCGGAAATTTGAAGAGGAATGGCGGTCCGTGCAAATCATGAGCTTGTTGCGCAATGAATGGGAGGCTTCGCGCTAATGGAGGGTGCAGCAACTTGGGCTATTACAGGGATAACGACCCTGACCGCCATCATCGGCGTTGTCTTCGCGTGGCCAAGCTACTACGACTGGCATCGTAAGCGGCGCGCCGAAGCTAACCCCACTGGTCACGCCGGATCGACATCACCCCTTGCCGCGGTGCTGGCGCGTGGAACGCTGAGGGTCGGGTGCATCCCCTTTCCGCCCCTGATCAGCTATAACCGATCAGAAGGCCATGCTGAGGGGCTCTATGCAACAGCCTTTGACGATGTTGGAATACGAAACGGACTCACCATCGAGTACGTTTCCGTAAGAAATGACAACGCGCTACGGCGGCTCCAGGATGGAAAGATCGATCTAGTGGCATGTCTCTTGGAGACTCCTGAGCGTACCCGCGCGGCTTCCTTCACGGCCCGAATTCACCAAATGGCAATCTGTGGCGTCGTACGTCGTGACTCCACGAAGATCAAAACTCGGGCAGACCTGCGACGAGCAGACGTCCAAGCCATTGTCGTTGAAGGTGAGATTGGCGCTGAAGTGGCGCGCACTCATCTCGGCATGTCGCCGGATAATGGACGACTCCAGGAGATCGTAACGAACGATGTCTCATCAATTTTTGCCCAGGTAATGTCGGGGCATGCCGATGTCGCCATCACCGACGGCGTAACTTGTGCCGATTACCTCGCCACGAATGAGGATGCGCAGGATTTGCTGATGATCCGGTTTATGGAGGACCCCCTCTGGCTTGTCCCGTGCGGTCTAATGGTGAAGCAGGAGTCCGATGATTCCTTGTCGCGATGGTTGGACGAGCAAGTCCGGATTTCTCTGCGGGCTCCAATTGCTGAAGCGGAAAGTCTCCAATTGGTCGCTCGATATAGCAATTTGCTGCGCGAGATGTAGCTTGTGCCGCCAAAGTTTGTCGGAATAAGTTGGCCAGATGATGTGGATCGACTAATTCAGAATAATTCAGGGTAGGTCGGTGCCCTCATCAGCGTCCAGCCCTTCGTGGGTTACCTGAGGATGCCCACAGCCCAAGGTAATAGGACTCTGGGATGCTCCGATCTCCGCTGCACTCCGATCATGAAAATTGCTCTTTCATTGATCGACCCAGCAATTGATCGAAAGGATCTAGTCGAGTTCCTGAGCGCCAACGAGTTTCCCCTTCCTGTCGTCGCACGCTCGACCGAAAAGGCAGCGCAGATTCGAATCTTTCGTGGGGCATTCGTTGGACCCGATAATGCGGCGGGCGTTTGCGAGCCCCGGTTATGTCGAGGAGGCGCGCTACCGCCGCGCCGGCCGGTCGCCGATGCCGTTCCCAAGGACTCCGTCACCTACGGGATTCTCCGTACGGACTAGATCAGTGGAACTGCCACCTTTGTGAAGTGGGAAAGCTAGACCGGCGCGATGCTAGAACTTGCGGGACACAGCGTATAGCGGTGTCGGTCATCAAGCTAGGTGGTGATCTTGGTATCGGTTCCTAACCGCCAATCAGCGGGGAGGGTGCTTCCGTTAGCAGAAGCACCCGTGCCGCTGACCGAGTTTTAGCCCTTGCGCTTGCTAGCGGCTTTATCCTTCTTGTCAGCGCGCTTCTCTTTGAGAGACTTGCTGGCTACAGTCTTGGCTGTGGCTTTTTTGGGCGATTTATCGGCCATGACGTTGTCCTCCTGTGAGCCGAGTGGCTCGTTCCCCGAGCGTACCCCGCTCATGCTCGAAGCGGCGAGTCGGCGCAGCCCTTCGTCGATACTGACGGCGGGCGACCAATCCAACGCCTGGCGGATGTCGCGTTGATCGAACCAGTGCGCTGTAGAAAGCTGTTCGGCAAGAAAGCGTGTCATGGGCGGCTCGTCGGCTCCGGGACGCACGGCCCAGACTCGTTCGACAAGCGAGCCCGCGGTGCGTCCGATCCCGGCCGGGATGCTCCAGCGCGGAGGCTGAACGCCTGAAGCAATGCAGATGCCCGCCAAGATGTCGCCAACGGGGCGCGGTTCACCGTTCGTTAGAACGTAGGCCTTGCCGTGCGCGACCTCGGCGCGGTGCAGGGCTGCGACAATTCCGGATGCTGCGTTGTCGATGTAGGTCGTATCGATAAGCGCGGTGCCGCCGTTGAGAAGGGGCAGGCGTCCACTGCGAGCTCGATCCACGATGCGGCCGACGAGCTGGGTGTCACCGGGACCCCAGACGAGATGCGGGCGGACAACAACCACGCGCATCGTGGCGGAATCGCTAGCGAGTGCGAGCAGTTCCGCTTTGGCCTTGGTGCGCGCATATTCGCTGCGGGCATGTTCGGGCGATGCGGGTTCGGCACCAACGCCAGCCAGCGCGGAGCCCGAGTGCGCAACGGATGGCGACGACACCTGCACGAAGCGGGAGACGCCAGCCGCCTCTGCTGCGGAAAGAACTAAACGCGTTCCCTCAACGTTGACGGTGTGAAAGGCGTGCGGGTCGCCGGCGAGCGATACCTTCGCTGCGAGGTGGATGACGCCCTCCGCACTCGCCATCGCACGGGCGACATGATCCGGGTCGGTGATCGAGCCGAGGAAGTCGGTGACTCCGGCAACACCGGACGGTCGTCGTTGCAGAGTGCGAACTTCGTGCCCGGCGGCGACGAGTTCAGTGGCAACGGCACGACCGAGAAACCCGGATGCTCCGGTGACGAGCACGATCACGGTGCAGTCGGCTTTCCGCCGGCCAGCAGCCGCTCAGCCCACACAGACAACCTCGAGCGGTCAATTTTGGAATTATGGCGGATGTCGGTCGGCAGCTCGGCAACGGTAAGCACGGCCACCAGCGGGAGCGTTGTGCTCTCGCGCACGGATGCGGTCAACTCCGGACTTGCAAGTCCAGGTCGACGGGTCGGCGGGAGAGTTTCCACCACTGCGACGGCTTGTCGCAGCCGGTGCGGTCCGACGCCGACTACAGCGGCACGGCGCACGGCGGCGACGCCCTCAACATCCTGCTCGGCACCGACCGGTGCGACCGGGCCGGTCGCGGTCACAATCACGTGGGGCAGTCGGCCCTCGACCCAGAGGCGGCCGAGCTCGTCGAGGTGACCAACGTCGCCCGTGCGATGCCAGCGCGCGGGGGTCGCAGACGTTGCATCCGTCGCGTCGGTCGAATGCGGGGAATCCGCGGAGTCCGCGGTAATCGTGTCGACCGCGGTCTCACGGGCAGCTGCGCGATCGGTGAGCCACAGCCGGTCGTAGTGGTCTTTCAGGTGCGGCGCCGAGACGACGATCTCCCCGAGAACACCGGGCTCC
>Ga0307487_1000665_pt1 | contig 26146 bp, 36 predicted proteins | sample CBIW12metaG_FD_203665 | JGI IMG/M metagenome (GOLD analysis project Ga0307487, IMG submission 203665) | Sea-ice brine microbial communities from Beaufort Sea near Barrow, Alaska, United States - CBIW 1.2 | ecosystem: Environmental > Aquatic > Marine > Coastal | place: USA: Alaska | collected... | reverse complement strand
GTGATGATTTTTAGGTAGGGGGGGTAAGAATATAATTAAAATTATTGATATGGAAAACAAAGGTAAAATGATTGTAATGAAAGGGGAAGGCAAAACAAATGCTGCAGATCTCTACACGCCTCTTTCGAAGTTGCCAGTGTCCAGCTCCCGTTTTAATCTGACTAAAGATCAAAACTACTGGTATGCTTATTTTGGAGATCAGTTAGTGGCTACTAAAAAATTAATGCGCCCGGATCTTATCCATCTGCACCGACTTGCCCGGTCTGTAGATTATTATATCCAGGCAGAAAACAAAATTCAGGAAAAAGGTTACAACGGCGGACTTATTCAAACTTTCTCCAATGGAGCCACAAATGTAAGTGCTCACATCACTATCCGGGAAAAGATGCTGAAGGAAATTGACGAACTATCAAAACACTTTGGATTCTCATTCCTGGATCGCAAAAAACTGAAAGAAGAAAAACAACCCGACAACCAACTCGACGCCTTCGAACAACTTCAACAAGCCCTGAAACAATCATCATAAAATGGAAATCACAAAAGAAATGCAAAACTCCATTCCCTTCCGATACGCACACGACGTACTGGATGGAAAAATAATCACGGGCCGCCGCATTCAGCAGGCTTGTGAGCGTTTCTTTAGATGGATCGATGAAGCCGATGAAAAAGGCTTTTACCTGGATCACGAAATAGGGATGCAGGCAATCAATTTCTTTCCGGCATTGCTTAATCACACAAAAGGTTCCCTGGCAGGCCAGCCGTTTTCACTGGCTCCATTCCAGAAGTTTACAATGTATAATGTTTTCGGATGGAAAAAAAAGAAAACAGAAAAACTAAAGACCTCTAGGGTAGAAGAATTAATGCTTATGGATCGGAAATATATGGAAAAGCTATCCGAAAAATTTGATATAGATCCTTCCGAGTTTCCTGAAAAGGAAGATTTAGCCGCTAAAATTTTTGATAAAGAACCTGATTTACGCCGCGTGAAAACCGTATATGATAAACGTGCGAAAAAGAACGGAAAATCTGCAGAGATGGCTGGGGTTGCTTGCTTTGGAATGAGCTTTGACAATGAGAGTGAAGCCGAAGTCTATGTTGGCGCCACAAAAGAAGAGCAGGCCAAAATATGCTGGAAACAGGCCAAAAGCTTTATCGACAGTCACCACGCAAACCCTTTGATGCAACAGGTTTTGAAATTCCGCTGCAAGCAAAAGGAAATTTGGTGCGATAAAACAGGATCAGTACTTATGCCGCTTGGAGGTGATTCAAAAACACAGGATGGAATCAATTCCCACATTGCTATAATTGATGAATACCACGCACATAAGGATGACAGCGTAAAAGAAAACTTGGAATCTTCTTCAGTAAACCGGAGCCAACCCATTACCTGGCACATCACAACCGCCGGAGTTTTTATCCATGGAGTTTGCAAAAATTACGAAGATGTCTGCAAAGAGATCCTCGACGAAATAAAAGAAGATGATTCCCTGATTATTATGATCCACGATCTGGATGAAGATGACGATTGGGAAGATGAAACTACCTGGATCAAGGCAAATCCCTTATTGGGCCAGGGACTTTCAATAGACAGGTTCCGCGACGAATATCTGAAAGCCGTAAACCAACCCAGTAAAGCTTCCAATTTCAAAACAAAACACCTCAATATGTGGGTAGATGCTCCCGAAATTAGAATTCCGGAAGCCGTTTGGAACAAAAACAACGGCAAGATCCAGCTTAAAAACTTCCTTCGCGGCGGCGCCGTTATCGGTTTGGACCTTTCCACGAATATAGATTTAACCGCCGCCGTGGCTGTGAGCGAACCAGATGAAAACGGCTTTCGCGATGTGCTTCCGCTTGTGTTTTGCCCGCTTGATAATATCATAAAACGCAGCAAGGAAGATAAAGTTCCCTACAAATTTTGGAAAGATATGCTGCTTTCACAATTTATCGACTTCACCGGGACCGACCTTGAAAACGATCCCTTCTTTATGAAAGTCACCGCCCTGATAGCTACTCCCGGTGACCAGATAGATTATGACACTTTAGAAAAATATGTAAAAGCATTTTACCAAGTTCTGGATATAAAATGGATAAATTATGACAGGCACAATGCCACCCAATTGGTTCAAAACCTGACTACCGATGGCTTTAAAATGTTCCCTTTTGCGCAAACAATCCTGTATTATTCCGCTCCAACAAAAGAATTTGAACGCCTTGCCTTTCTGGGTAAACTTCGCACCGGTGGCCACCCTATTTTAAAGTGGTCCCTATCCGGCTGCGTGGCAGAAATGAACCCCAATGAAGATATCCGCTATTCAAAAAAAATCGCCACCAAAAGAATAGATCCCATCATAGGGACCATAATGGGCTTGGCGGGCACAATGACCCAGGAAGACACCAACGAATCCAAATACAACAACGATAACGAGGAAATTTATATTTAATCGTACAGACGCACAAATTGTGCGTCTCATCAACCAAAACCCAATTATTATGACAATAGAAAATGTAAATGAAGTTGAAACAGAAGTAAAAAGGCTTCAAAAAAGGATAGATGCCATTAAGAAACGCTATTCAAATAAGGTAGATTACCTATCTGGCGACGATATTTTTCGCGGCTGCAAAGAAACCGGAGCGCTCAAAAGAGCGGCCCTCGATTTAAAAATGGAATTGACAAAACTCACATAATGCGCAGCAACCCATTCACCCAAAAAGAAATCACATTTATCCTGAATAACAGGTTTAGATTCTCTTCCAGAAAAATGGCAGATAAACTAAACTGCTCCCGTAGTAAAATTCAAAACCTTTACCGCAAAAAAGGACTTTCCTTACCTGCTTCAATAAAAGAAAAATTCAGAAGAGAAGGATTGCAGGGCCGCACTTGTTTGACAGCAGAAATGGAAACTTTTGTCCTGGAGAATTACCTCACAATGCCAATAAAACCTCTTGGAGAAATAATAGGCAAATCCTACGGAGTAATTATGACCAGGCTTCGGCAATTGGGGTTAAAAATCCCTGAAGAAATCATAGAAAAACGAAAAAAAGAAAGCCAGATCCAACCCGGAACGCCCGGCTGGAACAAAGGAATGAAGCAAATAGACTATATGTCGACAGAGACAATTGCTAAAACAAGAAAAACTTGTTTCAAAAAAGGCAACCAGCCCCACAATACCGCTGCTGGAGATGGCGAAATCAGCCTTCGAAAACACAAATCGGGGACCCAATATTTATTTATCCGTACAAAATTGGGCGTGTGGGAACCCTGGCACCGGGTACTTTGGGAAAAAGAAAACGGACCTATTCCAGATGGGTATTGCCTTTGGTTCAAAAACGAAAATACCCTGGACTGCAAACTTAAAAACCTTGAATGCATTACCCGTGCCGAAAACCTGAAACGCAACTGGCACGAATATCCACCGCAATTAAAAACAGCAATTAAATTAACCAATAAATTACAAAAATTATTATGAGCGATTCAACAAATTCAAACAATTTAAACAAATTGAACAAACTCCTTTTTGAAACCCTGGACGGGGTGATCACCAAAACAAAATTTGAAGACAAACGTGTATATGCCATCGTACAACTTTCAAACTCCATCATCAACAACGGAAAACTGCAGCTTGCCGCCTACAAACTCGCAAAATCTGAACAAACCCCGCAATTATTCGGACTGCCAGAGGCTGCCGATAGAGATCCCGTACATACGCCCAAATTGGGCGTATCAACAGAATCATCTTCCGAAAGAGAAAAAAAAGAAAAACGCCGCATCCAAACCGAAAAAAACCGCCACACTCAAATGAACTCCTTTGCCGACGAAAAAGGCTTTAAAAACGTATCAGAAGCAATGGACCAAATGACCAAAACCGTATTTATGGCCCAATTTGAAAACTGGATGAACCAGTAAAGACGCACTATAGGGCGTATCAGTAAATCTGCCCAATTTGGGCGTCTCTCTAACCCAACCCAATTATGAACTCCCAACTTCAAGAATTACACCAGGAAATCAAACTCTTAAAAACCCTGGGCACACGCCAGGGATTCTTCCAACACTATTTTGAAATGCTGCCCCGGCAACGCACCCAGTTTGAAACCTTCAACCTGGTGAACGACAAACATTTCGAACTCTTTGGAGAATACAGATATGAAAGTTACGACAGCTTTCGCAACCAGGTAGCACACTACCACAAAAACAAAAAATGAAAGAAACACTTCAAATATCCGGCATCCTGCTCCTGGCATTTTTGCTGCCAATGCTCACCAGCTGGCTCCTTGATTGGAGCTGGATTGACCATAACTGGACCAGAAAAACACTGGTAATTTTACTGATGCTCGTTGAAATTGCCTTATCAGTCTTTATACTAAGGGGAATGTTCCCGAAGAAATAAAAAAAATAATTAAAAAATAAATTATGAATCATAAAGAAAAAGCAGAAGATATCTGTATTAATATATCAGAAGAACTTAAGATGTTTATGAATTTTGAGGTGGAAATTTTTAAAGACAAACATTCCTGGAAGATGAGGATGGACACGGTATCAGGTATTTACATATTCACACCCGATTTAAATCAAAATCTAATGTTCAATGTGTATAGGTTTATTTCTAATTACGGGTTAAGACTTCACGGCTGGGGTTTGGTTAACAAAATATCAGAAAATAGCGTTAACTTTCAAACCCAAAAGAATAAAACAACCCAAATCGGCTGGAACGACTTCGGCGTAAAATCCCCCGTCGGTATAAACCCTAAACTACTTTAGCAAGTCCTTAACCGACGTCCCGAAAAACCCCGCCAATGTTTCTAAAGTGTCTATAGAGATCTTCTTTAACCTGAAAGACAATTGCTGCTGACTAAAGCCCAAAGCTTCTGCTAGTTCTTTATCGGTCCTAATGCCTTTTTCGGCCATTAATATATCCAGGCGGGTATCGTTTCGTTCCATAAGGCTAAACTACAAAAACAAAGGAATATAAACAAATATAAAATAAAACTAAGATTAAAACAAAGCTATATTTGTTTATTAAAGAAAACTTTGTATATTTGAGAAAACAAAAACCAAGTATTATGAAAACCATTAAAGCAATTCGCTCACATTTCAATCTTCCACAAGCTATTTTTTGTTCACTCGTTTTTGCGATCTTCCTCTTTGGATTGATCCACGGACCGGTGAATTAATTTAAAATTCAAAATTATGGTTCCAGGAAAATTTATTGTTTTTAAAATGGATGTATTTATGGCTCCAAGAAAAACAGAATTTACGTTTGGATTGTTCTGGATAAAGAGTAATTTCAATTGCTGCCAACTATGGGAAATTATTTAGATGGTTATGCGAAGGTAGTATGTGGACATTGCGGCATTCACAGGACACTTGAAGGACACGACGGATGCATCGAAACGCTTCCAAATGTAATGAACGCTTGTTGCGGACACGGAGAAACTAAAGCCGCTTATATCCAGTTTTGGAATAGCGAACGCCTTGCAGGTGTTGAAGCATTAAAATATATTAAAGAGAATAAGAGTGGTGGTTAATTGCTGCCAACGGTTTGGCTATGATACGTTGCTTTCGCAATGGATTATAGGTAGTGTTATAGAGAGTTAATTTTAATCAAATAAAAAACAAAAATATGTATTACGTAAGAAATGAAGGATTTTTAGGAAACGCTTTGATTTGGTGGAAAGAAGGCAGAAACGGATATACTTGTGATATTAACAATGCTCACAAGTTTACCAAAGAAGAAGCTGAAAGTGTTTGCAAAAGACCACAAGACACAGCCTATGAATGTGATTATATTGATAATTTAATGGAAGCTAAAAAGCTAATAATTGATTGCCAGTATGTAGATGACGATAATAGGTTATGGAGGAACTAATTCTCTATAACGCCAGGTATAAAAAATCGGTTGCCCTCACCACAAACTAACTGGCAACTGTTTTTTATACGATGTTATAAAAAGTAGATTTTTAACCAAAAATTATTAATGATGAGTAAATTAGAAAAATTAAAAGAAAATTATCCTGAATTAGTTGCTGAATATTCAGCAATGACAAAAGATGAATTACTTGAGCAAATTTGTGCCGAAGTATTAGACCTCCACGCGATGGAAGAAAGGGTGCAAGCTTTTATGAATGAATGCACGTTGGATATGAGTAAAACAAATTACACAATTAGTTCCATAAAATCCTTAATTAACTCAAAACAGGAACACGACATAAATCAATTTTGTGCTGATATTTTAGAAGATAACGAAACAGTTAATGATATACTCCAAGATTTAAAAGATAGATCAGCACAAATTTAGACTTTGCTATTTTTTATAACGTGTGTATAAAAAATCGGTTGCCTTACCACAAACTAACTGGCAACTGTTTTTTATATGATGTTATGTGGGTTTAAAAACTAACTAAATAACTAAGATTTAAAATTATGGAATTAACAGGAAAAGCAGCAGAAGAATTTAGCGAGTATTATAACGAAAAATACGGGAATATATATTTTGGTAATGATAATTGTTTTAACGGACTACCAATAGCAATGAGATATAGTGTTATTGTAGATTTCTTTGAAACCAAAAATATAGTGCCAGATGTTGCTAATTTAGAAATCCCTCATAACGGGGAATTTGAAGATAAATATTGCGCAACGGTTCAAACCCCTGAAAAATATTATCACATTGATTTTACAGATGATGTTGATGAGGCAAGGATTTTAGTGATAAATGAAGCAAACAAAATGTATAACCTTAAGAGTTCCACATAACGGATGCGTATATAAAATGACGGCTCCACGCATTGAGGATTTCAGCCGTTATTTTATATGCGGTGTTGGCATCTGGCTTTTCAATCAGAATTAATCAAATTAAACTAAAATTATGAAAGTATTGTTTTCAACAAAGTATTTAGCTTTTATGCTAAAAAAAGCCTTAGATAATAAGGGATTTAATCAGATTATATTCACGGAAAACAATTGGATATTTAACAGATTGGGTAAGAATGATATAACGGTTAAAGCTCATCAAACTAACGATTTTCAGAATGCTGTCCCAGATGTTTTGCAAATTGATAGAGCGCAATGGTATCGGGTTGCTGAATTTTTAGAGCCATTACCAGAACAACCAATTTTATTAGAAATAGATTATTTTGGGAATGATGATATCAGGATTCGGCTTTCTCAAATTATAGCGGATTTTTAGCTTGTTGCTAACATTAGTATATCACCAATAGTAGATATCCCCTATTGTCGATATATCTATTATCACCCCAAACCCCAAACCCCAAACCCTAAACTTTTTAAACAACTTTCCAAACAAACGAACTAATAGTTCATAAAATCCCCTTAAAACTGCTATAAGTTTACAACTCATAATAATCATTGGTTGGTTAATGAGTAACTTATTCACAGCTGCAGTTCAAAATTTAGTTACCCCTCAATTGAGGTCAGGACTTACCGACGGTAGTTCCTGGCCTTTTTTTGGTTTCAAACTTACCGAAGCTGGCAAGAAAGTCAACACCCATTCCGCCCTCGCCATTTCCGCTTTTTATTGCGCCGTGAATACCATCGCAAATTCGTTCGCCTTGCTGCCGCATTCCGTAATGATAAAAACCGGCAATACCAGGGAACACTTCACAGATCACCCAGCCGATTACCTCTTATACCGCGAGCCAAATTCACAAATGACCGCCTTCACCTTTAAGTTTATCCTGGCCGTTTCTGTTTTGATGAAGGGAAATGCCTATGCGCTTATCGTTCGCGACAATTCCGGGAACATTATTTCCTACAACTTCCTGGAGCACGACGATGTCAGCGTTTTGGAAAGCAACGGAAAATTATACTACAAATACAAAAATCAGGTACCATATTCAGCTTCCGAAATATTGCACATTCCAGGCTTTTCCTTTGATGGGATCACCGGGAAAAGCATCATTCACCACGCAGCCGATAATATGGGCGTTTCCCTGGCAGCTCAAAAATTTGGGAGTGATTCTTTGCAGGATCGCGGAATTTCACAGGGAGTTATTGAGACCGATCTTGCTGTAAAACCGGAAGGAAAAAAACGCATTTCCGAAGCCTGGACCGCTGCGCTTTCTTCCGGGAACAAACACCGGGCCGCTATCCTGGATGAAGGTTTTAAATACAAAAGCCTGGTCCTTTCTCCTTCCGATTCAAAATTTATTGAAACCTACGCTGCTTCAATTGAAGATATTGCCCGCTGGTTCCAGATCCCGTCCTACAAATTGCACATCAAAGGCGAAGGCGGTTATAATTTCATCGTGCAACTTTCTATTGAATACGTGCAATCGGCCATTATGCCTTTTGCTGAAAAATTCAAACAGGAACTGGAGCGAAAATCTTTCACCCCTTCCGAAAGGAAAAAAGGAGTGTACATCTTTCAGAATTTCAAAAAACTATTGCAGGCCGATCCCGCAGCGCGTGGCCAGTTCTACAAAGATCTTGTCTTTGTGCGAGCCATCACCCCGAATGAGATCCGCGAGCTGGAAGATATGAACCCTTCCGATGGCGGGGAAGAATTCCTTCAAATGAGCAATCTCTTGAATGAATCCCAAATTAAAAAAATGATTTCTGCTGAACCTAAAGAAAAAAAACAGGATGAAAACTGATAACATACAAATTAGGAATGCCCAGGTAAGGGCCGATGGAATTTCGGAAGAAAAACGCACCGCCCAGTTCGTGATCTCTACGGAAGCTGTCGATTCTTACCGTACCGTTTTCAAAATGGATGGCTGGATGCTCGACGAATATAACCGCAATCCTATTGTGGTCTACAATCACAATGCGCACGACAATAATCCTGATAACATCATTGGTACCAGCCGCGTATTCCAGGAAGGCGAACAGCTTATTGGCGAAGTAACTTTCGAAGATGCCGATACCAACCCGCTTGCCGAAAAGGTTTTCCGAAAAGTAAAAAACGGAACCTTGCGAATGGCCTCCATCAACGCAAAAGTCTCCAAAGCCCGTATGGGATTAAAAGACCAGGGCGAAGACCCAGATGTGGTGTATTTCACCCGCCAATACCTTCAGGAATGGAGCGTGGTATCTATCGGAAGCAATCCCGACGCCCTGAAACGAAATAAAGAAGAACTACTTATACTACGGGATGCCGTAAAGACGCCCGACCCGGGCGCCTCAAATAAAAGTAAAGACGACCTACAGGACGTCTCCAAAGAAAGAGTGTCACTTGATATTTTTGAGGCTCAATTAATTGTTAACAAAAACCGCTATTCAAAATGAAAACATTAGCAGAATTAAAGCAGGAGAGAGCCGCAAAGATCCAGGCTCAAACTGAATTGCTTGCCACGGTTAGAAGTTCCGAAAAAAAGGAATTCACCGCAGAGCAGCGTACCGCATTTGACGGTCAAACCACAGATATCCAACGTTTGGATGTTGAAATTAAAACTGCAGAAGCAGTGGATGCCGCTGAAAAACGCGCCGCCGATCTTTCTGGAAAAAAGATTGTTGAGCCATCTAAAGGTGGTGAAGAAAAAGAATCCAGGAATATTAAAGGTATTGCTTCTGTAACCCGTGCCTTGCGTATGGCTACAAATGGTAAAGCCCTTGACGGTGCCGAAAAAGAAATGAATGACCTGGCAATACAGGAAAGCCGTACTGCCGGAGTAGATGTGAATGAGAAAGCGATCCTTCATATTCCTATGGATATGTTGCGTTCTGCTTCACAAACCGTTACCGAAGATGATGGCCTTTATGGAGGTGAATTGGTGACAAACAATGCCCCACGGGTGCAAATGCCGTTTTCTGCAAAATCTTTCCTTGAAAAATTAGGGGCTAAAAGATTGAGCAACCTTTCCGGTGGTTCTGTGCCATTGCCTATAATGAAAAACTACTCCTTCCAGTGGTTGGGTGAAACAGAAACCATCACCAGGCAAAAACAAACAGTAGATCCTGCAATCCTTTCCCCTAACAGGGTTGGTGGTGCCGTTTCTATATCAAACAGGTTGCTTATGCAATCCGGAATTCCTGTAGAATCTGAAATTAGGAGCCTTTTGTTGGGAGGTTATGACCGCGCTTTGAATACTGCGGCTGTGAATGGTCCTGGTACCGGAAATTCACCTCTTGGAATCCTTAATACTTCAGGAGTACAACAATCTGCGGTAATTGCAGGAACACAAGCTTCCAGGGATTTGGTTCTTGAATTGATTTCCCTTTTGGAAAGTTCAGATGTTACCGAAGAATCCCTTGGATTCCTTCTTTCTCCACAATTGCGATACATCCTTCAAACAACATTGTTAGATGCCGGTTCCGGAAGATTTGTAATGGAACAAAGAAACAACTTGCAAGGGTATAACGCCGCTGTTTCCACATTGGTACCTGAATTGGCAACAAACAAGGTACTTGTTTATGGAGACTGGAGCAAATTGTTCATAGGTGAATGGGGTTCAATGAGCGTTGTATCCAACCCATATTCAGAAGACTTGGAAGATTCTGTAAGATTGGTTGCAAATGCACACGCAGGAATTGCAATAGCACAACCTGAAGCATTCGCTGTAAACAAATTCCTTACAGCATAGTAATAAATAATTAAACCCTTCCTGCCCTACCGGGAAGGGTTTCTTCTAAAAACATAAAAATGGCAAAAAAACAAATATCCAAAAAAGACCTAGTAGAAGTAATTGTGAACTGTCACAACCTTGCGGGCAAATATTTATTATCAGGAAATAAAGGTCAAACCATTAAGGTGGAAAAGAAACAAGCTGAAGAGCTTTTTTCTTCCGGAGATGGTTTAGAACCTAAAAAAGTTATAGCGCTTAATGCTGCTGCTGAAAAAGAAGCGGCCGACAAAGCAGCTGCTGAAAAAGCTGAAGATGAAAAAGAAGCCGCTAAGGAAGCTAAATAAAATTCAGGCCTTGAACCTTGAATTTTAAACCCTTTTAACCTTGAATTTTAAATTTTGAATTTATTATGTACAGAGTAGATTTCGGACCCACGGTTGCAGACTCAGAGATAGTATCCCTTGAGATCGCCAAGCTTAACAGCGGGATCTATTATGTAAGTGACGATGCTTTGTTGCAATTATTTGTAGATGCCGTGGCTTACGAAATTGAAAACTACATAGGCTATCCGGTATTGCAACGCGATGCCGCCGTGGTTACTTTGAGATATTGGGAATTGAGTTACAGACTTCCCCTGGTGTTTAATGAGATCACTACCATCACCTATAAGAATTTAGAAGGAACTGAAACCCCTTTGGTTGAAGGTATGGATTACGTGGTATTTGGAGATGATTTCTCACTATTAAATGAGAGCCCCGCCAATTTTAAAGGCCCCATCACCATCACCGGTAAAGCAGGATACGCAAATGCCGATATCCCGAAAGATATGGTAGATGCCGCCTTGCTGATGTTTTCCGAAAGGGAATTATTCCGCGAAAATCGCCCGGTAAAATTGAATACAGCAGCCCAATCAAAATTGCGCCCGTATAAAAAATATTGATCCGTAGATCCGCCCTACAGGGCGTATCATACAGGTGTTATAAAAAAAGAGAATGGAAAAGATACCCTTTGCCGGCTTAATGAATCGAGAGGTTGAGTTTTTCAAAAATGAAAAACAAAACACCGATACCAATGAGCGTGCAACAGTGGCAGTTTCCCTTGGAAAAAAAAGAGTGCAACGCATAGATGTTTCAGGCAGGGAAGAAGAAGATGGAAAGATAATGAGCCTTTCGGTATGTAAATTCATTTTGAGGTTTGACAAAGATGTTCTTATTAACGGCACAAAATATTACATACAGGATCTGGACGGAAAATACCAGGTAAACAGCATCAACATTACCGGCCCAGGCCGTAACAGGTTCCTTGAATTAAAATGCAGCAGCCGTGAGTAATCAGGTAGATGTATTCCAGGTAGAAGGTTTTGAAGAGCTGAACCGAAAGTTAAAACAACTTCCGGACAAAGTTAAGAGAACCGAAGTCCTGAAGATCTTCCGAAGATTGGCAAAGCCTATTGAACAGGCGTATGCTGCGGAATTGCCTGTAGGAATAAAAGATAAAAAACGATTTGGATCGCTGTACCCAAAAGGAACGCTTTCAAAATCGGTAAAGACAGAAACAGTCTCTTCCAGAAGAGCAGGCGGCAATCCTTCCATAGCGATTCGCCCCGGCAAAAAAGGAAAGTACGATAGCTGGTATAAGTTTATGGTCGTGAAGAAAGGAACTAAAACAGGCAGTATTGCCCGTGGCAGCAGGATAGGAAAAAACACGGTAGTGGAAGATGCAAAAAACCGCGCCTGGAACAAAACCCAGGGAAGGACCACGCAGGAAGCAACCGATAAAACGGCCGCATACATTCAAAAACAAATAACACGATTAAACAATGCTTAAAACCGCAAAACATATCACCACTACCCTATCAGATGCCGCTATCCTGGCATTGGTTACCGGCGGAATATACTGGGAACTGGCAGACCAGGACGCGGCGATGCCTTTTGCAAATTACAGTTTTAAGGCATCCAAGAAAATCACCAAGGACGGCATCCGGGAATATGAAGTAAAGCTCAGGGTATTTGCCGAAAACCTGAACGCAGTATCCACAATTGCCGAAACAATTTCCGAACGCCTGGACCTTACTTCTAGATGGAAGGAAAACCCCGATTTTATAAATATGGGATATACAGACAATGAAGCAAAAGAAGCATTTATAGAACTCACATATAATTTCAAACTATAAAATATATCATAGTACATACGCCCTATTAGGGCGTATCAACGGGAAAACCGCCTTATAGGGCGTTTCAACTATAAACTTTAATACCTAGAAACAATGGCAGATGAAAAAATAATCAGTGGCCAACTTCGGTTGAGAATATCAGACAAAACAGTCTACCACGCAACAGGAGTGCAGTTATCCTACACGCGCTCAACCAAAGAACGGATCACCAAAGACACCAACGGCCGTGAGGAATCAAAAGGCATTATGTCCTTTTCGGTTTCCGGTGATGCTTTGGGAGTGTATGGATCTGACGGTACCACCGCCCACGACTTTGCAGCATTGTTCGCCATTATGAACGATGACACCGATGTGAAAATTCCAGTGGAATTCTTGCCCGATGAAACCGATGCGACTTTCAAACTAACCGGAGACGGCGTGATGAAGTCTTTGAACCTGAACGCCAATGTCGATGAAGATGCAACCTGCAGTTTCACTATCGACGGCGGAAGATTGGCAATAGTGGAATTACCAATCATATAATACAAAAGGATGGGAACTACTATTGAGATACAAGGCAAAAAATACCCGTTGAAATACGGGTATGGCGCCTTTCGCTTATTGGGAGAAACCTGGGAATGTCCCAGCGTGCAGAAAGTAGCCAAGAAGTTTCAGGAAATATTCCCTGCAGCCGGGATAGAAGATGTGAGTTTTGAACAGGCCAACGCCCTTGGAGAACTTGCATTGGCGGGAATTCAAAACGCTTTGCCGCGTGCCAGATGGCAGGACCTTCCGGAACTGGACGACGTGGTAAACGAACTCCTGTTTCAGGATTCCACAAAAATCAACCTGGTAATGACCGCTTTTACTGAAAGCTTCCCGAAGTCGGGAAACGCGGAACCTCGCAGCCCGGCGAGGAAAGCAGCGACAAAGAAGAAGTAGAAGAAACCTGGGACGACCTCGAAGAAATTGCCCTTGGAATTTTAAGGCTTTCTGAAAGTGAATTCTACCAAATGACACCACGCACTTTTGCAAATGTGCTAAAAGGTCACCAGGTAACACACCGGGAAAAACTCTCGATGCACCGCGAACAGGTAATGATGGGACTAATGCCACACCTGAAAGAATCGGAACGGAAGAAACCTATTTCAGTATTAATGCCTTTACCCTGGGAAGATGAATATAAAAAACTCCATAAAAATGCAAGTTTAAAACCGGAAGATAAAAAGAAAGTTAAAACAGATTCCTTGAAGGTTTGGGATAGGGCCGATGGGAAATTAAAAGATTGAAACCCGCCTGCCAAAGGCATCCCATCCCCGAGCGGTGTGACCCACCACTTAAAGGCAGCGGGTTTTGATAAAATCGCGGAGTGGAGCAGACAGTTAGCTCGTCGGCGTGCTTTGCCGAAGGTCATCGGGGCGGAACCGGTCTCCGCTACAAATAGAAATTATGAAAATAGAGATTGTTATATTAATATTTATAGCTATATTCGTAATGCGAAACAAACTTACTATATATGATAATTCTAAAATTTACGTGCCTAGGGATGGGCGAGAGGCTGAAAGTTCCTCAATCTTCTTCACCAAAAGTGAGTTGTTTCGCAGCGACCCATCCCGCCGTGCTCAATATCCAAAAACTTTTATTATGCGAAACAACTCACAACCACAGCAAGATCTCTGGGGGGATTTAATGTCTGATTTTGACATTTTTAGACAATTTAAAAAATCCTACTCCTTTAAAGAACGTAAGAAATTATTGAGTTACTAACCAGTTAAGAGAAAGCTTATGAGACCTGAAGAAATTGCTTATAGCCGTGGTTATCGAGTAGATAAAAAAGGTTTAGTATATAATAAGGAAAATAACCTTGTAATACTTTCTAAAAATGATCAAGGTTATTTGATTTTTGGAACTGGATCAAGAAGATTTAAAGAAAACCTTTTTTATAATATAGCTGTACATAGATTACAGGCTTTTATGAAATATGGTAAAGAAATGTATAAGTCGAGAGTGGTTAGGCATTTAGATGAAAATAAAAGTAATAATCACATTGATAATATAAGGGTTGGTTCTTATGTTGATAATTATCACGATATATCTAAAGAAAGAAGGAGAAAAATATTACATAAAATGGCGGTAACCAAATCTTCTCTTTTGCCTACCCAAATAAAGGAAATAAAATCCTTAAGGAATCAAGGATTATATTATCGTGAAATTGCAGAAAAAATTGGTATTTCACTAAGTTGGGTTTGTATGATTATAAACAATAAGACCCATTACACTAAAGATGTTCAACCTTTAAACCCAACGCCGAAGCAGTAGTTTTAGTCGTATCAGTATAACATTTTCCGCGGATTTGAAAGAATTCAGCAGCGCGATGAGTAATGCTCAACGTAAAATGAATTCTGTGGGCAAAAGCTTTCAGAAAGTTGGTGGTGCATTAAGCCTTGGAGTTACCCTTCCTATATTAGCGATTGGTGCCGCCGCGATAAAAGCTGCCAGCGATGCCGAGGAGACTTCCTCTAAATTCGACACTGTTTTTCGCGATGTTTCCAAAGCTGCTAAGGATTCTGCCGATGTTTTACGCAATTCCTATGGATTAAGTTCCAACGCATCAAAACAACTTTTAAGTGATACCGGCGATTTGCTTACCGGATTCGGATTTTCACAAACCGCTGCCCTGGACCTTTCTACCGAAGTAAACAAACTCGCTGTAGATCTCGCTTCCTTCACAAACTTTTCCGGCGGTGCTGAGGGCGCTTCCGCAGCACTTACAAAAGCATTGCTGGGAGAACGTGAGAGCGTGAAGTCTTTAGGAATCTCTATCCTTGAATCTGATGTAAAAGCCCGGGTGCTTCTTAACACGCAACAAGGCTTGACTTTTGAAAGTGAACGCCAGGCAAAAGCCTATGCCACCCTTCAAATTGCACAGGACCAAAGTAAAAACGCGCTTGGAGATTACGCCCGCACCAGTGAGGGATTTGCGAATCAAATGCGATTGGTAAAATCACGCCTGGAAGATGTGAGCGTTCAGTTTGGTGAGATAATGTTGCCTTACGTGACAAAGATGGCAAGTGGGATGGGTGTTTTATTAAATAAATTCTCTAACCTGGATGAATCCACACGAAAAATAATAGTGGTAGTAGGATTATTTGTTGCCGCATTGGGACCATTGCTGGTGACATTGGGATTCTTGATGACTACCGTAATACCGGGACTGGTAACAGCTTTTGCATTTCTTAGCGCAACTGTTATTCCTGCTGTAACATCAGCATTTGCAGCTTTAAACACTATGATGCTCGCCAACCCTATAGGATTGGTAGTAGCTGCTGTTGCAGCTTTAGTATATGGTTTAACCTCATTAATTCAAACCCTGACCCCGGCGGTCTCAAAACTGCAAACATTCTATAACCTGGTTGCTTCGGGTGGGAATTACACAAAATTTATTGTTGACCAAATGCGGGATCAGGCCGCCGCCGCTGGTGAAGCTTATACCGCTATAGATAAACTGAACGGGATTTTAGGGAATAAACCCGCTACCGCACCAGTTGTAGTTCCTGTAGTGCCTACTGTACCTAAAGCTATTGACACCACGCCACAAGTTTCTGCCATAGAATTACCAAAAGTTTCAGGAATTATTATAAGTCCGTTAGCTGAAATAGCGGCGAATCTTCCTACAGAAACCCAATTAATTAAAGATGAATTATCTGGATTTAGTGATAGTGTGGTAGATGTTGGAGCGGCGATAAATAGTGCTTTTTCTTCTGCAATTGCGAATACAGCGCAATTCTTTGGGGAATTTGTTGGGGCTTTGGCCACAGGGAATGCAAGTATTGGGGATTTATTTACAGGGCTTATTGGTATTGTGGCGGGTTTCCTTGACACGTTAGGTCAGGCTTTAATTGCTGCGGGGGTTGCTTCTGAAGCTTTTAAGAATCTCTTTTCTTCCGGAATAGGAGCAATTATAGCCGGTGGGGCATTAGTGGCTTTGGCGGCAGTTGTAAAAGGAATTATGACATCCGGATTATCCGGCGGCGGCGGCTCAGGTCGTGGTGTAGGAGTTCCCGCCCTTGCAAACGGTGGTATTGCCTACGGACCTACTTTGGCTTATGTGGGAGAATACTCCGGCGCCAATTCAAACCCGGAGGTGATCGCTCCCCTTGACAAACTAAAATCATTAATTGTAGATGCCATTCCACAAGGCAGCGGCGGCACTCAAAAACTGGAATTTGTATTGAGAAATAACGTGCTGCTTGCAGCAACCCGGCAGGCAGAAACCGCAAATAAAAGAAGGGGTTAAAAAAAGAAAAGAGAATAGAAAAAAGATGTGTAAAGACGCCCAAATTGGGCGTATCAACAAGAAAATAAATGAACTACGAACTCGTCATAGAAGACCTTTTAAACATCAGCGATCCGCTGGTGCTGCACTATGCCGAAAAATCAAGCCTTGCTTTGAGTTGGCAGGGAAGTAGTGATAAGACCCAGCCAATTGTGGGCGGGCAATACGATTTTACCTTAGAAAATTACGACGGCAGCGATGCTAAGTATATAGAATACTTCACCACAGATGAACAGCGATACCGCGTAACCAAACGCATAGAGGACACCGGAGAAATCGTGTACCAGGGCTTTTTCCTTCCGGAAACCTACGAAGAACCCTATGAAGCAGCCGTGCATTATGTGAAATTTAGTGCCACCGATGGCTTGGGATTGTTGCGCGGAAAACAATTTGACGCATCCTTCTTTGAAAAAGAACATTATGTCACCGATGTTCTGTGTGAAATTCTAAAAATGACCGGCATCCCATTCGATATATATTTAGCACCGGCAATAAAAAACCACTTGAATACCAAGTGGCACCAAATTGTAATTGATGGCAGAAAATATTTTGATGATGAAAAACCGCCTTCCGTGTATGAAATCCTGGAAGAACTCATTTCATCTATGCGCTGCCAACTATTTCAATGTGAAGGGCGTTGGTACATTGAAGGCATCAATTTTCGCCATCTCCGAAAAGTGAAATTCGATACCTACTCCATAGATGGCAATTACCTTGGCAGTTTTGACGTCGAAAAAAACATTAAAGTAGTCGACTGGTCCCCTACGCCATCCATTTCTTTGGTGCCGGGCTTAAAAGAAGTGAACGTAACCCACGAAGCCTCAAAGCTTACCCTTCCGCAGGAAGTATTCCAGGAAACAAAGATCTCCTGGGTACGTGCTGCAGGAGTGGTGGGCGTATTTAATCCGAGGTATTGGAACTATAATTTCTACGTGCCTAAAATTCGGTTTCCGGAATACTATTTGGAATTGCCTGCCAGTTTTCAGAAAGATTTAAGCCCATCGAATAAAATTGATCTTCGGGAAAAACCTTATTTGCTGAAAGGTTATAAAGTACGGGTGAAACTTGCATTTCAGTTATTGCCTAAAGAGGGTGTTGAACTTACTTCCGATGAAATAGCTATCAGGCGCGCATCCGGGATCTGGATAGATATGATGGTTTTCAAAATAAGCCTGAATACCAATAAGATTTTCTCAAATGAAACCACCGTGATAGGCAACCCGCAGCGCCTTGTATTTGATGGCAGCCTGAAAGCAAATGCGATCCTTGAATTTGTGGCTCAGGAAAACGGATTTTTAAATATAGAACTCTTTGAACCCCGCGGAATTTATGCCGATACCCTGGTAGGAAGTGTTCGCCTTACCAATTGTGAGGTAGAAGACCTGGACCAGAAAAAGAATTTTATTTATACCGAAACTGTAAATGAAGATTGCAGCACAACACGCGATATAGATCTGGCATTAAGCGACGATGTGTCAACAGAATCAAAATGTTTTTACCTGGAGAAAATTCGCAGCTATGGAGAGAATTCAGGTTATTCCATAGAAGTGCCCATAAAATACGGAAGGCAGCAAAACGGAAAAAACTATTCCATAGTTACCGTGGAAGGCGCCGTATTGATAGAACAATTTTCGGAATTTGTAAGTCATAAAATTTACTTCAATAAAGTTGAAAATCCCAAAGTGCATTTCAATTTAAACGGCAGCGAAGAAATGGCTATTGAAACCGAAGGGTATTATCAGGATGGCAGTTTCTGGGTAATTGCAAAACCTTACAAACCCACCACTATAGACAGGACAGAATCTTTGAAATGGAGCGATGCTGTTTTCCAGGTAGAACAAAAACCCTATGCACAAGTAGTGGCGGAAATTGAAGGGAAGTTGTTTAAAGATCCGCACCTAATGATAGAGGCTTCCGTGCAAAATCCCATAAAATTCAACGATTTAATTGCATTCACTTTTAAAGATGAAAAGAAATACTTCGTACCCACATCGGTCTCCTGGAATACCGATGACAATGAAAGTCAGGTAACATTGTTGGAAGGCGTCTATGCAGGGGCTTCCCTTGGAAATATTCCGCCCTACATAAACGCGGGCCCCGATATTTTTATAGGACCTTCAGAAACCACAGCGCAAATTACCGAAGCCGTGGCCAGTGATCCAGACGGGTTTATTCAAAGTTTATTATGGGAACGTATTGAAGGAGATCCCGGCGAAAGCTATTCAAGCCCTTCCGCCTTGAATCCGTTAATATCAGGATTGACAAGCAATGCCTACACCTTTAGGTTGACAGGAACGGATAATGCTGGAAGTGTTGCCAGTGATACGATGCGGGTGTTACGGAAATCAAATTACACAATTGAGTACGTGAAAATTGGTGAAACTATTGACCAAAACACCCGAACATCACAGTACATAAAAGAAACCTACAAGATGAATATCGTTCCTGATATTCCAGCAAATGTCTCCGTTAATTTGAATTTCAAAGTAATGTTGAGCCTTGCCCGTGGATATGGAATGACAGATGGATATGCGAGATATAGTATCACAAAAAACGGAAATCCTTTATATTATCATAGGTTGGATTTCACGGATGCTGTTTCGGAAAAAATCACCGAAGATCTTATTGGTTACAATTTAGGAGATGAGTTGATCTTTGTTTTTGATGCGGAAGTTGAAGTATCAGATCCTGAAGGTGGAGCCTATGCTATAGTAGATATAGAATGGCTCGATGCCAACTTCGTGAATGGACTTGGTGTAATTACAAACCTTCCGGCGCCGCTGGGATTAATGGCGACAGTTTAAAAAAAAGAGAAATAAGAATACAAAAAAACTCAATACTCAATACTAAATAATGGCCGACTTAAACAAAAAAATATTACTGGGAGACCGGGCGGCGAAAAGCATTCACCAGGATATCCCCGCGCGGGTTAAGATAATTAATCCGCCGCCGCCCGTGGAGTATCCCTTCACTTTTGACAGTATGACGATCACTTTTGATACAATGGCACGAACCTTTGATGAGATATAAAATAAAGATTATAGTAAAGACGCTCTATTAGGGCGCCTCCACGAAAAAAAAATATAAAAATAAATGGGATACTTTACATTATCACCGCTTTACAAGATTTTTCGCGGCACCGTGGTAGGAGACAAAACCGGTACTCCTGCCCGCACCGCTGCCCAGGGATTGAATGAAAATGCCGATAAAATCGACGCCGCCCTTGAAGCAATAAACACCGCTTCCGAAAAAACCGCCAACAAAGTCCAGAACCTTGATGCTCCAAACGCAACCAGCTATCCAAGTTCTATTGCGGTAAAAAACGCAATAGACGCAATAGACGGCGTTGCGATTCAGTATACAGACACCCAGCTCACAGCATACCAAGCAAAATCTGAAAAAGGAATTGCTAACGGCTATGCCGGGCTGGATGCCAATGCAAAAATACCCGCTGCCAATATGTATGCGGTAATGGATGAAGTCATTGAAGGCACCTATGTAAATACCACCACCTTTAATGATACGCTTGGCGCACCAGTAACACCAGGCGAGGCAAAACTATACCAGGACATTACCACCGGCAATACAAATTCAGGAAAGCAATTTCGCTGGGGCGGTACTCAATTTTCTGAAACAGTCAGTTCACCAGGCACCACTGATCAGGTTGTTGAAGGATCTTCAAACCTGTACTTCACCGGCGCCCGTGTAAGGGCAACAATCCTCACGGGCTTAACCACCCTGCAAAATGCCGCGATAGCTTCTGCCGATACCGTGTTGATAGCCTTTGGAAAGATCCAGGCACAAATAAACGCCCTTGGTACATCAATAGGTTTAAAACTCGACAAAGGAACCTACAACGGCACCGCTCAAGACCTGGCCAACCTGGCAAATTCAAAAGAAACCACTGCCGGCGCACAAAGCAAGGCTGATGCCGCAGAACAGGCAGCGAAGGATTATGCGGTAAGCCTTGCAGGCAACACAATTCCTGTTGAAACCTTCACGAACCTTGCTGGACTTGTACTGGAAGAAGATATATTGTACCTGGTCAAAGACGAAAATGTAATCTACACCTATGACGATGTTGAACTCGCCGTATTCCCAATAAACCCGCTTACTTCTGCTAAAATCATTGCCGCTTTAGGAATCACCCCAGCCAATGATGCAGAGGTGGTAAAAGGAGTAAAGACCAGCGATGGCACAACCTTAACCCCAGATGCGAACAGGGTGGTTACGCTTCCTAAGCCGGTTATAGAAACGTTTAATTCGGTTCTTACTTTCAACAAGGATAAATTTTCAGATGTAGTCACACAATCGGCATCAATAGCCTATTCATTGGTAGGTTCTGGAAATACGGACGGGTTTACAATTAAACATAAAATCACATCGGACGGAATCAATACCATTACTTTCCCTACGTTTTGGAATGTTTTTAATAAATCCACAGACGATATTTACCCCGCAGGATTGCAGATTATTTATTTCAATTATATGGGCGGGGAAGTAGATGTGGTTTTGCCCTCAGAAAATGCAGAAGCATCAGCCGTTACCGATAACGAATTAAAAGTATATCAAATCCCTGAATCAGCATTAACCGCAACCCCAACGGATGAAAATATACAGTCTTTAGTGGCAGCTTGGTTCGCAGGGCAGTCAATTACAAAATTAGATATTCAAACAATAGGTTGGGAAGTGATAGAAACAGTTGTAGACACTACAGCCCCATCAGTACCCACAGGACTAGCAGCATCAAACATCACCGATACCACAGCGACAATTACTTGGAACGCATCAACAGATTAAAATATGGCAGTAGCAGGATATAATATTTATTTGGGAGGTATAAAACAGAACACCGGATTGGTAACAGATTTAACCTATGCCTTATCGGGAATGACTGCTGAAACAACGTACAGCGTAACGGTTTCAGCCGTGGACGGAGCAGGGAATGAATCGGCTCAAAGTAGTGCTTTAGGGTTTAGCACAATTTCAGCAAGTTCCAGCTCTGAATATATGATTTGGGAGCAAATGACAGGGGCAACCTATGAAGGTAATGGAACGATAACCAGATATGGGACTATCACATCATGGGGCAATAAAGGGTATGGAAGTAAAGCCATTAACGGGAATAACGCCATTTCAGCAAAAGGCTCTACGAACTCAAAGCAGATGTTAGGATTTACAACAGCAGCATCAGCAGCTTTTGGAGACGCCCCGATTGTGGTTATTCTAAACAACCTGTCATCATCCATTCAGGTCTTTGAACTTGGAGTTCAGACATTGGCAGATACGGTAATTACCTTGACCGCTGATACTAGAGTTTACGTAAGACTTACCGATGGAATAGTAACAATAGAGGCAAACGGAACTGTTTACCATACTTCTGCAGCCACCTTTACCCTTCCATTAACGCCTATGGCTTTTTTACATAGTGATGGCACTTCAAGTATTATAAATGCTGAATTTGAAAACACAACCAACATAACAACAAGCCCGATATAATGAGTTTATTTTTCAACATAGTGGCAGCGGGGGCGTTAAGAAAAAGAACAGGTGTAAACCCTACGCCAATAAGTGCGGAAATATATGATCTTACTAGACCGCTTTATGCTGGGGTGGATATTGTTAAGAGTGGTTTCTATTTCTTTAAACATTATGAAACTGCTGACTATCAAAATGCGGCATGTGATAAAAAATACTTTTTCCTGTATTCCACAGACCACAATATAGGAGCAGGAGGTCTTTATTTGGGAAAAGGAAATAACCTTGATTTATCAGATTTTGTTGAAGTAGGTTTAATTCACGAGAATTATCAGGCAGAAACCCCCTGGTATTTAGAAATGGACGGAATCAGTTACCTGTACTATCACACCGCTACGGAAGACCCGCGAAATGCAGGATTGCAACAAACCCAATTATTTACATATTCAGGCCCGCCCGCTGAACTTCATTTAATGAGTTTAGTAGCACAAGATCAGCCCTTGGGTATTTTTGGGGATGACAATCACACAGGGTATGCGAAAATATATGATATCTCCACAAACAGGGTTATCGCAACGCACATAAGAAAGCGGGGTTTACCACAACCCTGGGCGAGGTCAGTATCAACGGATAGGGGATTGACCTTTACGCGAGAGGAAGATATCGACACCAAAACAGGGATAGAAACAGGATATTTCTTTAAACCTTCCATAGGAACGTACTTTAATTTTAACGGGTTTCAATGGTATATAGGAATAATAGAGTCAGATGCAGGTGGAAGTCAAAAGATGATAGTAGGAAAGAGCAACGGGGTGGATTATAGTTCTATCACGCAAAAGGCGGTTATTTGGCCTTTAGATGTTCTTAGGGTTCATTCCGTTAAAATAGTGGGCACGACTGCCTATGTTCAATTCACAAGGGACGTCAACAGCCTTTTTCAAGGGAAATATAATTTAAACAATTTATACAATTTCTAATGTACAAAGGATTTATAAAGAATTTAAAAAAAGGCAGTTTAGCCTCGACCACAGCAAGCGATGTATTTGTGATGGAGAAACCAAAACCCTATTCAGATTTATCAGGAGCGGGAACGGATAAAGGCGATGTTTTAAGCATCGCAACCCCAAAGGGAGGTAAGACAAATCTATACACTTCAGCTACTGCCGGAGCAATTAAAATTAAACTTCCTGTAGCTATGACCAATGTAGCTAATTTCAGTATGCAAATTCATTTGTTTGGCCAGACCTATACAGGAAATGCTAAGGATGCCGCAATTATCCAATTAAACGGAAGGACTACATCAGTAATTGATACTGATTATTCAGCAACTATTCTTACAGGAGATGCAAGGTATAATTTACCTGTTAGATTTGGGAATGACGGGGTAAACCATTGCATATGGATTGGATTAACAACGTACATTTTTAAATATATGTCTGTTGGTATTTCTAATTTATTTGTAACCAGGGTTACAACAGGAAGTATTGAAGACTGGAAAGGTGTGTTTGAAATATCAAGGGTTCAAGCATTTGGAACGGTAGATGTATTGCTAACCGATAATTTCCCAGCAGCCAAAATAAACAAGGGAACAACCGCCCTAAGACCTACCACCTCAATAGTGGCATTTCAGTATTTCGATACAAGTTTAGGTGTGCCTATTTGGTGGAATGGTAGCGCGTGGGTTAATTCATCTGGAACAGCCGTATAATATGAACTACCTAAACAAAGAACGCACCCACTTAGAACTATTACCACTGGTATTAATACCGATGGTAATCATATTTTTAATCGCAATATATTTTGAATTATGAAAAAACTTATCCCCTTATTACTGCTTTTGTTCACAATGAATGTGGGCGCACAACAAGTTAAATTCACAGGCGAGGTCAATGACCCTGAACTCTTAGAACTGATAAAAGACTTCCATCAAAGCGCGAGATATGCCAAAGTTGAAAATATAGCACAACTCGATTCAGTTCGCAATATCTTATTCGTAAAATCGGATCTCAATATGTTGGGAAGGTTTTCAGAAGATGGAGAAACCATCTATCTAAACGAGGAACTAAAACCCTTCAGGCACTTGACCCGGATTATATTTTTCAGGCAAATCGGGAAGCTCTACGGCTTGCAACTCAATAAGAAACGCCACGCGATAATGAACGACCATTGGAGCATCGATATCCGGCACGAATGGTACGCAGAACATTTGTCTAAACAAAGCTGGCACGATGCGCATTTCTTTGAGGCATTGGCTAAGAAAGCACCGATAAAGGTAAGATTATAATATTTAAAACACCTATTAAATGACCCCACTACAAGACGCCCCCGAAGTCTTTATTATCATCAAGAAAGCAGCCCATTTCAGAAATGGATCTTTAGTATTATTAGGCGCCGTTACAGGAGCGCCGCTAACTGAGATACTTCGGGAATTTACCGATGCAATGCCTATTAAAGATTTGCTTATACCTTTTTTAATTGCGGCACTTTCTTTTATGATTTATTTGATGGCTTATATATTAGATTTTTGGTCAGGGATTCAGGCCGCTAAATTTGAAGCTGCAGGGCAACCCGGATATATCAAGAGCGAAAAATTATGGTCTTCCATTTATAAGTTAGTCGCTATCATTATTATTTTAATGGGACTATCCTTCTTTGCTTTGGTCTTTGCCTTACTGGAAGTGAATTTAATTTATAAGTTTTTTCTTTACAGTATTGCAACGGTTGGGATTATGGCCTTTTTATTCGATATGCACTCAGTCGGGGAAAATTACAAGCGAAGATTCAGGGCAAAACCCCGGCTTTTCGAATGGCTTGATGATATGACCGCAACGGTAAATGAAACTATTATTGCAAAAATTAAAAGCTTTTTTAAATGATACCTCGAATAAAAAATCTATTCTAATGAACCAGAACTTTGAAAAAGCATTCCACGAACTGATAATGATTGAAGGCGGTTATGTGAACGATCCCACAGATCGCGGAGGAGAAACCAAATACGGGATTTCTAAAAGCGCGTATCCGCATGTAGATATTAAGAATTTAACGATTGAAGGAGCCAAGGATATTTATCTGGAAGATTACTGGAAAGCTTCGGGATCTCACCATATGCTGAATTATGAACTTGCACTGGAGTTATTTGATACCGGGGTGAATATGGGCCAGGGAATATCCAGAAGATTCCTTCAGGAGGCTTTAAATCTAATGAACCGAAATGGAAGAGACTTTCCGAATCTTGAAGTGGATGGAAAAATAGGCCCTATCACCATTACAGCATACCGCAAAGTGGATGACAAAATATTGTTGAAGGTATTAAACGGACTTCAATTTATGAGGTATGTATGGATTTGCAGGGAAAGACCAGACCAGGAGAAATATTTCAACGGCTGGATGAAACGAGTATAACCCTTTTAAAAACAGAAACTATGTTTGACGAATTAAACAATTGGAAAAATTGGCACTGGATTGAATTAGTAGTATTTGTAGCGGTAGTCTTTTTGGCTGCTACTCAAATCTTCGATGCGATTATATCCCTCTTTAAATGAACCAGAAATATTTCCCTTGGATCATAATTGGACTGGCTTTGATGTTGACTTTCTCCATCTGGCAGAATTTTGACCAGGGGAAAACGATATCAGGTCTGGAATCTGGCCAGAAAA
>Ga0307487_1000661_pt1 | contig 26284 bp, 22 predicted proteins | sample CBIW12metaG_FD_203665 | JGI IMG/M metagenome (GOLD analysis project Ga0307487, IMG submission 203665) | Sea-ice brine microbial communities from Beaufort Sea near Barrow, Alaska, United States - CBIW 1.2 | ecosystem: Environmental > Aquatic > Marine > Coastal | place: USA: Alaska | collected... | reverse complement strand
CTGACGGAGTGAGGATGTAATTACTGCACTATTCTTCGCTACGCTACGAAAGCGGCTGTAATTACCAACTCCTACTGCGGGCTTGCACTACTTACTCGCTATCGCATCGTTCCATGTAGTGCGTCGATGGGCATCAAGCAGTATAATTTAACTCAAATGATACAGGGTAATAGATGCGCTAACTATTGCATGCTTTATTAATTGTTACTAAACAGTTTAAGGTTGCAATCTGCAAAGAATATTGTTGTTTTAATGATTAACCGACAACACTATCTTTCACTGAATAAATGGTGAATTTTACTCGAAGCGACCTTCAATAAGATTGCTAGTTATAGACGAGCTGTAATACTCACTTAGTAGACACATTATCTGAAGTAAGTAACTAATTTATCCTTAAACATAAAATGGTTGATCTGACTCAACGTGCCACGTCTATTACACAATACATTTCAAAATTAGCTACTAATAATAAGTATTGTGGTCAGCTGTGGCATAATTCACCACTTTTTTTAAATACAGCTTGCTCAGGAAACGTTCATCGATGTTAGTTAAGACTTCAACAACACTTCGTTTATGGTTAGGAATAGAAAGTAATAAAACAAGCCATATTGAAAAAATCATTTCGGCGATAGGCGCTCTTTTGGGTATAAGTATAACTATAGCGCTTACTTCTTTGACGTTACATACGGATCTGTTAAGTCCTGCTAGTGTATTGATTATTGCCTCTCTTGGTGCAACAGCGGTATTATTATTCGCTGTACCTCATGGTGCTTTATCCCAACCATGGCCTATCATCGGTGGACATTTAATTTCTGCTTTTATAGGCGTAACTTGTCATAAGTATCTTCCAGAAACAGCTATTTCTGCAGGTTTAGCAGTAGGACTATCTGTTGGTGCTATGTATTATCTCCGTTGTATTCATCCTCCTGGTGGTGCCACGGCATTGACAGCTGTTGTCGGCGGTCCCGATATATTCATTTTAGGTTACGATTATTTACTATATCCATTACTTGTTAATGTATTAGTGCTGGTGACTGTTGCGATTTTATTCAATTACCTTTTCTCATGGCGCCGTTACCCTGCACATTTAAATGCAAAACATTTCCAATCTTTGCCACATCCTGCACACCTAAACGAGGATATTAGCCTAACTACAGAAGACTTTAATGCTGCGATACAAGGTCTTGATTCATTTGTAGATATTACTGAAGAAGGACTTACTGAACTACTTGAATTGGCAAAGCAACATGCTGAAACCAAGATAGAACATCCCAATGCTATTAAGTCAGGGCACTATTACAGTAATGGCAAAATTGGCAATTTATGGAGTATCAGACAGATTATTGATAACGGCATCACCAACAAGGCCAATAATGATTTAATTATCTATAAAATAGTAGCAGGATTAGGTACAGACACTACTGGTTCATCTGAACGTGAAACCTTTCGCCTATGGGCGAGGTTCGAAGTTGTTGAAGAAAATGATCTGTGGATTAAAGCAAAAAATACAACATCATCTTAAAGAGGCAAACACACGATGAAACTACTTTTAGTCGGTGCAACAGGATTGGTAGGCAGACATGTTTTAAAGTCAGCTTTAAATGATCCTCGTATTAGTAATATCGTGGTATTGACCCGCTCTGCAAGCAGTGCAATTGACGCTCATCATAAACTCGATATTATCCAGATCAATTTTGATGATTTACCGCAATCAGCTCATTGGTGGAACGTAGATTCCGTGATCTGTACCTTGGGTACTACGATGAAAAAAGCTAAAACCAAAACACAATTCAGGCACGTTGATTATGATTATCCACTCGTTGTTGCCAACATTGCTCGTCAACACAAGGTTTCGTCGTTTGTATTGAACTCATCAATGGGGGCTAATGTATCATCGCGCTTATTTTATAACCAAGTTAAAGGTGACATTGAAGCGGCGATAACTAAACTTGACTATCCATCACTTACTATCGTAAGACCAGGTTTAATTGACGGCACTAGAAATGAAAAACGTCTTGGAGAACAGATTATGATTAATTTTATAAAAGTATTTGCCGGCATTTTACCTAAATCAATGCAAGTTAATCCCGCTCGAAACATTGCACATCTAATGATTGAAGCGGCATTATTGCAACAACAGGGTATTGAATTTATTCGTTCCCAGCAATTAACGTAAAACTAAAAATATAAACGTTTACAGTTTGGTCCTGTAGTGAAATTTAATTAAAAACATATGTCAGCTCTGACATTGTCAGGGCTAGATTTTTAGTAAACTAAAATTAGTTAAGGCGTCGTCTCAACGGCTGAAACTCGAGAAGACTTTACTGAAATATTCGACAACTCAGGCGCGATGCCCATCGCTTTAAACACATTGACCGTAGCTTGTAATTCAGCCGTTTAGCCTGATAGAGTGTGTCATGAGCACTGAACAAGCTTCGTTGAGCCGTTAATAAGTTAATAAAGTCGGTATCACCACTGTCATAACGTAACTTAGCTAGCTCATAAAGTTGCAGATTGCTTATTAGTTCTTGTTGACGAACCAGTAATAACTGTCGTTGATAAGCTAATTCACTCAGGGTTTCTAACGTTTCTTGCATCGCTTGTAACACTACCTGACGATATCAGCGAGTCACCGTACTCGTGAAAGAATTAATCCATCCATGGCTTAATTCCACTCCGTGCGTTGACGACCATTTGCCTCCGACGTCCTCGTCGCCACGCTAACGCTTTGGCTCTCAAACGACTGACGGGGCGAGTATGTAATAACTGCACTATTCTTCGCTACGCTACGAAAGCTGCTGTTATTACCTGCCCCTACCGAGGGCTTGCACTACTTACTCGCTATCGCATCGTTCCATGTAGTGCGTCGAGTGATTAATTAAACATCGTAATTAGTGGCGGAAATATTACCGCCTCGACCAGTCCAGTTTGTATGAAAAAATTCACCGCGAGGTTTATCTAAGCGTTCATAAGTATGCGCGCCAAAATAATCCCGTTGCGCTTGTAAAAGATTAGCGGGTAAACGTTCACTGCGATAACCATCATAAAAAGATAGAGCGCTACTAAATGTCGGTGCAGGTACACCTAATGAGATTGCCATACCTACGGCTTTACGCCAACCAGGCAATGCTTCAGTAATCGCATCGATAAAGAACTGATCCAAGAGCAAATTTTGAAGCTCAGGTTGATTAGTAAATGCATCACGAATATTCGCTAAAAATTGACTGCGAATAATACAACCACCACGCCACATTAATGCTATTCCGCCATAATTTAATTGCCAACCATAGGTTACTGCCGCTTCTCGCATCAACATGTAACCTTGGGCATATGAGATGATTTTTGATGCATATAAAGCATCACGAATGGCGTTGACCATTTCTGCTTTATCACCTTCAAACTCGGTAGCCAATTTAGGCAGTACTTTTGAGGCAATGACCCGCTCATCTTTGCGTGCAGAAAGACAACGAGCAAATACGGCTTCACCAATTAAGGTCAACGGAATACCCAAGTCTAGAGCATTCATGCCTGTCCATTTACCGGTGCCTTTTTGGCCTGCCGTATCTAAGATATGATCAATCAATAAAGTGCCGTCATCTTCTTTCACGGCTAAGATATCACGAGTAATTTCAATCAAATAGGAATCTAATACGCCATGGTTCCATTCAGCAAATACCGCCTGAATTTCATCACCTGACATGCCAAGCCCTTCTCGCATCAACTGGTATGCTTCACAAATAAGTTGCATATCGCCATATTCAATACCGTTATGAACCATTTTGACATAGTGACCTGCGCCATCATTTCCAACCCAATCACAACAAGGCTCACCATCTACCTGAGCTGCGATCGCTTGAAAAATAGGTTTAACTGAAGGCCAAGCTGCATAATTACCACCCGGCATAATCGATGGTCCAAAACGCGCACCTTCTTCACCGCCTGAGACGCCTGTTCCAATGAATAAAATGCCCTTTTCGTGCAGTTCGTGAGTACGTCGATCACTATCATTATACAATGAATTACCACCATCAATAATTACATCGCCTTTGTCCAGATAGGGTACCAACTGTTCGATAAATACATCCACCACAGGTCCCGCTTTGACCATTAGCATGATACGTCGTGGTGCTTTTAATGTTTCAACAAATGTTTTTAAATCATGACAGCCAATAACCTTGGTGTCTTTAGCGGGACCTTCAAGAAATTCATCTACCTTACTCGTGGTACGGTTATACACTGCAACGGTAAAACCATGGTCGTTCATGTTCAATACCAGATTTTGACCCATTACTGCTAGACCTACTAAACCGATATCGGCTTGTGTCGCTAGTTCAACTTTACTCATTTATTTATCACCTTAATATATTCGTTTTCGGCTTCGCGTGTTGAGCCTACGATTAGCCGACATTTACCTGTAGCAATATTGCACTCTACAGCGCCTGAAACTTCAATTAGTTCGTTATTTTTTGCTTGTCCAACATAGGTATGAGTGAATGACAGAATTTCTGGAGTCAATTCATCATCGACGAGATAAACAGCAGGAAAATCAAAAGCACGCAGATCGTCAAGCACCTTGGTTGTAATGGTTCGCATTCCTTGTTTTTGGTATTGTTGATCGTCATTTTGTAACTCATTACTTAGACAGACCATGCCAAGGTCGAATTTAGTTCCATCAATAGACGCTTTATTGTGTTTGCGGTATTCATGCCAAGAAAACTCCTCAAAATTTAATTCACCAGCACGACGTTGAAAATTTTCTTTCATTAAAGTCATATCCAAGTCACTAATCTCACCTGCATCTAGCGCCCGCATTAATGCCTGACGTGCTGCTTGAAATGCTAATCGTCCATAGACAACTAGGTCGATGTCAGATGCAGGACCTTGTTGATTGATTAACATTGACCCTGTCAGCCCCAAATAATCACCATCAGCACCATATCTCACTAACATGGGGATTAACTGTTGAAGTTTCAACTCAATATTATCTTTAGGCTCGCGGTTCAAAACATGCCTCAATCGGATTTCTGGACGATGATGCTCAACAATATCCTCTATTGCAACGGCATGAAATGAGGCGTCAAATTGCGTCGATTGATATAAATATTGAGGAAAAAATTGTTGCAATAGCTGATTTGCTTGCTCGGTATCTATCTTTGTCCAAGCATCGCCATCTTTTATATATCGCAAAAAACAACCCACTTTATCGTCATGGGATTGATAGCTCACTACAGCAAAAACTAAACCTTCTTTAGTTTGGATAAAGTCTTTGGGGAAAAAGGGAAATTCAGCTTTTCTCATGTACGATTATTTTACTCAATTTGCCTTGTGTTTCGTATTGATTTTATTCAACAACTGAAAGGATGACTTGCATTTATCGGATTCGCCGCAACCACATCCATATACCCGTCAATGACAAGAAGGTCAATAATATACCCAAGAGATCCAGTAGCCAGACACCTAACGAACCTAAAATACGACCATTGTGTACATCTAATAGAAAATGTTCCACCGTCACACCTTCGCCATGGAAATAGTTAACCAACTCATTTTGTATTGAGTCAGGCATAAGACTAGGCACACTCCAGCCTATTCCTTGTAATGAAATTTCTTCCCACTTGTCGAGCATAAAGTCACTGCGCCACATGCCTTCGCGAGTTTGAATTACAGGATTGCCATGAAACAAGCCTATATTTTGAATCATTGGCGGTACACCAGCGGCGGCGCCCATACGTTCGATGAATTCACCATCAGAATTAAGCAAAATCAAAGCATCATCTGTTGCTAAAACCATTATTTCATCTAAAGCTACACCGCCCAATAATGGTCTTTGAACAGAAGTTACTGGTTTTGCATCGACAAATATCTCTGAACCAAACTGAGAAATGACGAATTTATCTAACGAATAAACGGTATCTGCTTGTACATTACCTACGCCATAATGCTTCAATAGCCATGGCCAAGTTAGATAATGTTTGTCTAATTTAAAGTCGTTGGAATGGTTAAGTAAGATTCCTGTTATCGATAATAACAACACAAATAAAGCAATGGCAGCACCCATACTACGGTGCAGGCTTCGCATGCGGTGGTTCATATAATCGCTCTATTTATTGATAAACTGGGTCAGGTATAATGCCAGTGTTACCACTGATGTCATAGCCCTCACTGACAATGTAGCACCTGAAATCCCATCGATATGCCGATCTAACTTTTGTTCACTAAGCTTAGCATCAGCATATTGTCGGGTAAATGCGCGTTGTTGGATTTCTCCTCCACGGCTCTCACGATAAGCTAAGACCTTAATCTGCTCAATTTTTCCGTCTGTGACAACAACTCCAAAAGTAATCGGTGATTCTTTACCTATTTCATCTAATATCCACGCGGTACGTCCCGCTTGTTGCCAATATCGAATTCTTAATCCAGCGTATTCGTGGCCTAAAATATTAGCAATGGCAGGACGTAAATCGTCTTTAATCCACACTACTTTGCTTTTAGGCAAATCATTTGAAAAAGTTTCAGCTATAAATTCTTCATTTGTTTGATTAACACCTCTTGCAAATACGGTCACAGTAAATGAACAGAACAATAGGCTGATAAACATCAGTTGCCAAAATGCATTATGTGTTCTATTCAATTTACTGTTCCTCGTATTTTACTAATTTAGAATTGGTAACCTAAGCCGATATTCACCCCGTCTAGTTCTGCTTGATTTGTAGGTGAAGATTGGTCTTGGTAATCAAGCTTGACTACAACTTGTGGATCTATCCACCAGTTAACACCGACATCCCATTGTGTATACTCACTATCGCTTGAGTTGCCAGCTTGGTTATCCCATAAGCTATAACGACTAAAGACTCCCACTTTGTCATTTAATTTATAAGAAGGTTCAATATACCAACCCGTTTGTTCATCAGCGCCCACTGATGCTGGACCAGCGCCATCCAGATCCCATGTTGCATATAACGCTTTTAAACCAAATGCCCCTTGTTCAATAACAGCATGTGTTTCTAATAATGTTGCACCGCCTGCCGTTGCATCCATACCTTGTGTCACATCGGCTTGATATTGCACACTTGTAGCTAGTTCAACCCCTGGAATGGCAGTCCATTTCAAGCGACCAGTGTAAGCAGGATCTTTTGCCGTTGCTTCTGCAACCTGACCTCGTCCATCACGGATAGCGTAGTTATTCCCTAAATCAGTTTCTAAACCTGATGTGAAGGCAAGATCATAAGAAAAACCTTGTGCTAATTCACCACTCAACATTGCGCCACCTTCCCACCACGTAGTCGGAATAATATTTTTTTCAACATTATTACGCTCAGTACCGTAGAACGTTGTGGGCTCATGGGTTTCATTAATAATACCTACTGGAGTTAAAAATACACCCGCTGAAACGCGATTATGATCGGTCAAATCATATTGTAGATAAGCTTGCTCTAACTCAACAGCACCGGAGCCACCTTCAACAACAGCATGTTCGACTTCAAGTTCAGAGAAGAAACGTAAACGATCATTAAATTCATGGCCGAAAAACAACACAAAGCGATGAAAATCAATTTCATCTTTATCATCAGTGCCGTTTTGATCATCTAGACTATTGTAATGTAACTCACCATAGCCACCGATTGTGGTCTTACTCGTACTTGCTGACTTAACGGCAGACTCGGTTGCTACAGCCACCGCTTCTACGGCTTCATGGGCAGAGTTAGCCGTTTGTTCAGTTTGATCGACCTTAGTCTTTAAAGTCTGGTTCTCCACTTTCAACTGTTGATTTTGTTGCTGCACGTCGGTCAATTGTTGTTGTACTTGTTGCAACAATGTCCAAATTTCTTCATTGGTGGGTGTTGCCGCAGCAGCTTGAGTCGCTGAAGCGGCCACCATCAAACTCAATGCCAAGCTTGTTTTTTTGAACGATGTCATAACTTGTTCTCATTATCATTGGTTAAAGATGGAAAATTATAAACGTCATTAAATCTGAATGCAAATCATTGTTAATTAGATTTAATATCTAATACTGTTCGCTCTTAAGCATTTGAAATAATCTCTAATTGTTTGACAAACCATGATAACTAACTAATAAACTTAATAAAAAACGCTCATCACTCACAATAAAATACGTGTCTTTACCTCTCCTTATCCATTAAAACATTGAAATATAATCGTATCTTGCAATACTAAATAAGAATCGTTATCATTCGTACCATAGTTAATAATTGAGCCCTCCCAATGAATAAGAATTTAACAAATACCGTTGATTCGTCAATTAACACGTCTGACTCTAACAGCCCTGATGTCGGGACAACGATCGCTGCAGGAAATCAACCAATAGATCCGTCATCTGTAGGTGCTGATATTGCTAATGGTCTGCAACCTGATGTGTTGGCAACACCTGTAATGCAAGACAGAATCGTTGATTTTTTGAACGTAGGTGGCCCGGTTGTATGGATATTATTATTAATGTCATTAGTTGCAATGAGCATTATAATTATTAAAATTTGGCAGTTTTCAAAGTTAAAACCAGAACGCCATATTGCGTTAGACAAAAGCCTTGCCTTGTGGCATAAAGGCGACAAAACATCCGCAAAAGTGATGCTTAACTCTAAATACACAGTAGAAAAAGTAACACTGGTTGCGATGAAAGGTCTGACCGATAGCTTTATAGATAAAGACTTATTAAAAGAAGAATTGAATAGGATTGCGACGCTCAAACTCGAGCAGTTAAGAAGCTATCTTCGTCCGCTTGAAGTCATTGCCACATTGAGTCCATTATTAGGGCTACTAGGCACGGTTATCGGCATGATCATGGCTTTTCAACAAATGGCTGCCGCAGGAAATCAAGTTGATCCATCGGTATTATCAGGCGGTATTTGGCAGGCTTTATTAACGACGGCTGTCGGTCTTAGCGTTGCTATTCCTGTCGTTGCCATACATACATGGCTTGAACGAAAAATTGAACGGGTGGCAAGCTTAATGAATGATGTGGTTACACAATTATTTACTAGTCAAATCACCACAGAAAAATCAGTTTTAAATGCCAAAGCGTCAAACCATGCTGCTTGAGATCGCCTCTCAACGCCGACGAAAATTGATCAGCTTAACGCCGCTCATTGACGTGGTTTTTATACTGTTATTGTTTTTTATGCTGTCAAGTACTTTTACCCGCTGGCATCAAATTAATCTAGCGTCAGCTTCATCAAGCGACAGTCAAACACCTGATCTACGTATTTTAAAAATCGAATCTAACCAAGGTGACTTTAGCTTTAATGGTAGTCGTTTGTCGATGAATGACCTTGAAGGTATTAAAAGATTTGTGACAGAAAATGAAAAGGCTACATTTGTAATTACCGTTGTAGAAGGTATTAAGATCCAAGTTATGGTTGATCTATTAGATGAATTAAAACGCGCTGGCGCCACCCAAGTTTCTCTTGCAGGCCTAGCAAAATGATTCTAAATAACAGTCCTGTAAAACGCGCAAACAGTGATGATGATAATTTAATACCATTGATTAATATTGTTTTTCTAATGCTAATTTTTTTCATCGTTGCAGGACATATAGAAATGTCAGATGGCGTTAAGGTTGAATCGCCCAATTCGATAAGTGATACCGAACTGACACCAGAACGTTTAAAAATAGTGATTGCTGAAGATGGTCAACTGTTTATTGATGGTGCACAGATTGCACAAGCTGACTTTGCAAACCGTTTATTGGGCTATGTGAATTCACTCACTGCAAAGCAAAAAGAAAATGCTGCCGCCGTGATCAAAGCGGATGGCAATCTTACTGTCGATCTTATGCAAGACTATGTGAAAACGATCAAAACATCAGGTATTACTCATATCTCATTGATGACACAACCTTCTGAACAAACCGCATTATGATTAATAAACGTCACTGGATCATTGCGCTACTTATTGCATTTATCTTACATGCTGCAGCCTTTATAACATTCGCATCAACTGATACTGATAAATTAGATTCAGCTATAGACGATGGGGAAGCTGGCGTCGAAGTTGATTTAGGCATGTTAGGTGATCTTGGTCTGGCGATGACTGATCCGGTTGTGTTAAAAGATGTCATTGCAGAAAATGAACCTAAGTCGGAACCAGAACCCGAAGTTATTCCTGAACTTGAACCTGAGCCAGAAGTTATACCACCTGAAGTTGTTGAGCCCAAGTCAATCCCTGAACCTGAACTAATTACTGAACCCGTAAAACTTGATCCTAAACCCGTGGTTCAAAAAAATGATGTGCGCATCAAAAAACAAGTCAAAGCAACTAAAGTAAAAAAAGAAATACCTAAAGTAAAATCTGAGCCGATTAAACCTATTCAACAAAAAGTAGTTACTGTAGAGAGAAAAGGCACAAAAAGCTCAGCAAAAACTACGTCATCAACGAGTACAAATAGCGATAAAAAAGTAACGACTGGAACTCAAAAATCTATGTCAACCGGCGCACAAAAATCGGCTGAACGTTCATATTTTTCTGAATTATCAGCACAATTAGCTCGCCATAAACGTTACCCAAATAGATCTAGAAGAATGCATGAAGAAGGCGTCGCGGTACTATTTATTTCGGTAAATCGTGATGGATCGATTGCCGAGTCTTACATTAGTAAGAGTTCTGGTTTTCCCAAATTAGATGACGCTGTCCTGAGTATGTTGAAAAAAGCATCACCTTTACCGGCATTTTTAGACGATATGAAACAATCGCAGATATCAATCAATATTCCTATAGATTTCAAGCTCAATAATGTTCGATAGCAGCCAAGTATAGGTTAATTAGGGCAACGCATTTCCCGAAACATCTTTAGCATTTCAGACTATGGATTCTATGCACAGTAGTTGTACCTCAGATCCTTTGCCCGTGATGATCAAGGACTATTTTACCTCTGACTATTGCAAGGGCTCAAACAAGGCTTGAATATCCTGCTCGGTCAGTTTTTCAGTCTGCTTTGCATTGCCAAATAATGCATCCGCTAGCGCTTTCTTTTTCTGTTGTAATGCATTTATCTTTTCTTCGACCGTGCCAGATACAATCATTTTGTAAACAAACACCTTATTTTTCTGACCTATACGATGAGCACGATCTGTTGCTTGCGCTTCAACCGCTGGATTCCACCATGGATCATAATGAATTACAGTATCTGCTGCGGTCAAATTCAAACCGGTTCCGCCGGCTTTCAAACTGATCAAAAAGAGAGGCACTTCGTTATTCTGGAAACGATTAATGGGTGTAGTCCGATCTTTAGTTTGGCCAGTCAGTTTTACGTAGTCGATTTTTCGCGCTACTAATTCATCTTCAATCAAACGTAGCATGCTAGTAAATTGTGAAAATAATAAAATCCGTCGACCTTCAATAATCATTTCAGGCAAAATTTCCATCAATTGTTCAAGTTTGGCCGAGTTTTTGACTTTTTTTGCTGCATCGAATTTTAATAATCGAGGATCACAACAGACTTGGCGCAGTTTAAGTAAGGCATCCAAAATAATGATCTGGCTACGTGCTATGCCTTTTTTATCTATTTCCTGACGGACTTTTTCATTCATCGTCACCCGAATAGTTTCGTACAATTGACGTTGTTGACCTGACAAGGCAACGGAACTGATAATTTCTGTTTTTTCGGGTAACTCTTTTGCCACCAGCGATTTTTCTCGTCGCAGCATAAACGGTGCAATGCGTTTATTGAGTTGTTGTTGTCGTGCATCATCTCCCAATAATTCAATCGGTTTACGGAATAAATTACGAAACTGTTTTTCATCGCCTAATAAACCAGGCATTAAAAAATGAAACTGTGACCAAAGCTCACCGAGATGATTTTCCATCGGTGTACCAGTTAGACACAACCGATGGTTCGAAGTCAGTTCACGTGCTGTCACAGCGACTTTTGAACGAGGATTTTTGATGTGTTGCGCTTCATCAAGGATAACCATATGCCAATGTTGTGCACATAAGACATCTTTATCTCTGGGTAATAACGGATAAGTGGTCAAAACCAGATCATAATCAGCCAACGTATCAAAGTGCTGCTTGCGATCATCCCCTTGTGAAATTAATACTTTGAGTGATGGGCCAAATTGTTTTACTTCATTCGCCCAATTGACCATCAAAGATGTTGTAGCAACAACTAAACAAGGCTCGCTCATCCGGCCCGCTTCTTTCTCTTTAAGAATATGAGCGATAGTTTGCACGGTTTTACCCAAACCCATTTCATCGGCCAGAATGCCCGATAATTTATATTCGCGTAAAAATTGTAACCAGTCTAAACCTTGCTGCTGATAAGGTCGTAACGATGCTTTCAATGTTTTGGGTATAGTGACTGGATTAATTTCCTTGAATCCCGCCAATTTTTCTGCAAATAAACGTGGCGCGTTTGAGCCAGCCCATTGCATATTGGTTTCACCCAAGGCATTAAGCTGATTAGCCTGATAACGCGATAAACGCAACTTACCTTCAATATCTAAGGCATTGGGATCGTAGAGCTCAACCAATGTTTCAATGATATGACGGACTTTACCAAGCTCTACCCGAATTACTCGACCATCATCTAAGGTCATAAAAAAAGGTTCATTATCTTGCTGAGCTAAAAACGTTTCTAATGTCTTGGCGCGTGTTTGCTGCTGAATAAAATTGACTAGCACGGGTAATAAACTAATCATTTCCTCTTCTATTTTCACGCCTAGTTCAAGGTTAAACCAGTCCTCACCTTTGCTATCTTGTAAATCAGCATACCAAGCATCCACATTAACTACATCAAAACGAAAGGAAGAATCAATCGTCACTTTCCAGCCTGCGTTACGTAGCACCGGTACATCTTTATCAGAAAAATCTAGCCAGCCATGTTCGTAATCCACATGGTACAAACGCATAAACTCACTCGGTTGCTCCATAATATCTTCGAGCTCTAAGCCCATTTTGTAGATTGAATCTATCCATACTTGTTCTAGTTTAAAATCGCGAGTTACTTGCTCAATATGTCCATCAATCTGTCGCTTTAAAATCTTATCGGTGGAATGAGGTGAAACCTCGATACCATCATATTCAAAATGTAAGTCCGCATAATCTTCATAATCTGCTGACATCATAAATGGCAGTGAAATATCTTCTTTTACCGAATACACTCGCAAGCAAGGTATCGGTTTAATCTTCTCTTTCACTTTGCGTATTTCAATGTTCGGCACGGCAATATTACTCTTGGGGAAAATCTGTTTGAGCGCTCTTTTAACCTGCTTACACTGCTCTGCAGGAATAGCGGGTGCGGTTGCTAAGGCATAACTTGCATCGCTTGATAATTCAGTATTCAAAGCGCCTATCAAATTATTTACTTTATCAAAATACATCAAGGGTTCAAGCGGCATCAGTATTAAATCGGGATGATTCAATGCTCTCACTTCTACCAACTCGTCTTGTAACAACCAATCAAGTTCTGCATTTAGTGCTTCGCCGCGTTGTAATGGCGGATTATTTAATGTATGCCAATGACTACGCTCGGTGGCGATAATTTTTTCTACAACAAACATGGCTGACGAACCATGTAAACGATAATCGCTGCTATCTTGGCTGTCAGTTACCGCTTCAATCAATCGTAACAACTCGACATCAGACGATTTGATGTAAGATGCATGAATATTTTGCTGTAACACTAGCTTAGTGCCTTTACTCCACAAACCACTTTTCAATCGCTGTGTTTTAATGGCGCTCACATTTAAATGGCGGCCATGCTGTAAATCAGTTGTTATATCAAAAACAAAGTGTAATTTATCTTTGTGTTCTTTTTGATGAGATTGCTGAGTGCTAGGTTTACTTAAACCTCGTAGCCAATTATCTAAAGGTAAATTTTGTTGTGGTTCATCAGCATTCGAAGATGTGGGTTGATGCTGCTTATTCATATGATCAATGATCACTGCCACAACATGTTTACAGTTGTAAGTGATCGGACAACCACATGTACCACTGATATAACGCGCTTCTTCCTTGTAGGTGACGACACAATGATATTTATTATGTCCCGTACCTTGAACTGTCGCGGTTATTTTGTGATTTTTGTCATGAATTTCAGAAGATAACACCATACCTTTTTTAGCATAATCTATGCCTCGTGAGACATAATTAAAATCGAATATTCTGGTTAAATCTTCAAGCGAAAGATTGATAATCATAATCTGTACCTAGCCGAAAAATAACTAGTTACGTGAACTATGTTTTTTTTGTTTACGTGCTGCTTTTTTAGCTGCTTTTTCTTCCCGAATATTCAGCATTTCGATCAGCTCTTTTTCTACCATTGCAGGCGTCTCTAAGCTAATGAGTCCTATAGTAGCATCGCGAAACTCGGTCAGTAAAATCTTCGCCGCACGCTCTAAATCAACAATACCACCAGATCGTAAACAACCCCGCTTGATACCAATCATGCCTAATAATGACATTTCATCAATAGGCAATTCATCTAATTGATAACGTTCTTTTAATAATTGTGGGTACTGCGTTCTGAAATAATCTACTGCATACATCGCAATATCATCATTACTCACCGCCGTTTCTTTAATGGCACCTGTAATAGCTAAGCGATAGCCGCCATGCCTATTTTCCAGTTTAGGCCACAATACGCCCGGTGTATCTAATAATACGATGCCTTGATCCAACTTGATTCGTTGCTGCATTTTGGTCACCGCAGGCTCATTACCTGTTTTAGCAATTACTTTACCCGCTAAGATATTAATTAGGCTAGACTTTCCAACATTGGGAATTCCCATAATCATTGCTTGTAGTCTATTAGCACCACTGGCACTATCTTGTATCGGCACCATTTTATGACACAATTCCAGTAAATCACGCATTTTTTCTGGTTGCTGAGTACTTAGAGCAATCGTTTTAACATTATTTTCTTGCTCAAAATAATCTTGCCATTGTTTAGTTAACACAGGATCAGCCAGATCACTTTTGCTCAACACCTTAATACAAGGTTTGTCTCCCCGAATCTCAGCCAACATCGGATTTTGACTGCTAAACGGAATACGCGCATCAATCACTTCAATAATAAGATCTACCTGCGGTATGATCTGGCGCATTTCTTTACTAGCCTTATGCATATGACCAGGGTACCAATTAATATCTGCCACTTACTTCACCAATTCAATATATGTTTTATCAATCAGAATCAGACGTTTTTTATATAACTTGCCCAGCGCTTTTTTATAACTCGATTTACTAGCGCCAAAGTGTTTTGCAATTAACTCCGGTGCACTTTTTTCAGTCATCATTGAACGACCGCCTTCTTTTTGAAGAAATGCCAAGATCTGTTCTGACAAGGTATCGAGTGCTTCACGATTAGCTATCTGTAAATATAAATCCAGCTTTTTATCAGACCGAACCTGTTTGATATAGCCTTTAAGTACCTGGCCATTTTGTAACGGTGTATAAACATCACTATTAAAAATAAGCCCTGTCACCACGTTGTTAACAATCGCCTTGTAGCCTAGATCCGTTCGGCCATAGATCATCAAATCGACCTGCTGCTGATCTTTAAAATACAGAGAATTGTCGGGCAAAAATTTATCAATTTGGGTGCTTGCAGCAATACGTTGTGACGCATCATCGATATACAGATATACCACGTAAGATTTACCAACCTCTAACGGTTTTTGTTGCTCGCCAAATGGTACCAATAAATCTTTAGGTAAACCCCAGTCTAAAAATGCGCCAACTTGATTGACTGCTGCCACCTTAAGATAAGCACATTCACCGACCATCGCCTTAGGGATCTCGGTCGTTGCAATCATCAAATCATCTGAATCAAGATAAAGAAAAATATCAATTTCGTCGCCAACAACACAGCCCTGAGGCACATATCGGCTTGGCAGCAGAATTTCGCGAAAATTTTCCCCGTCGAGATAGACACCAAAGTCAACGAATTTAACGACGCGTAATGTATTTCTTTTGCCAATTTCAACCATGGTTCTGCACTCATTTAAATTGTTATTATCTTTGTTATTTTAACTTAAACGGTCATTGTAGATCAGACTACATTTTAACCAATCATCGACACCAACTGTATTTTCAGAAAGTATTAAATAAATATACCTCCGTATTTAATAGGATTGTAAACTAACAACACTATAGTTCAGCGAAATTACTCACGTATAATGTCGCGCTATCCATCCATATAAACAGAGTATTAATCATGCCCAAAGCCAGTGATTTAAAACGCGGAATGGTCGTCGACATTAACGACGAACCCTATTCAGTAAAAGAAATTGAAGTACGTAACCCATCATCTCGTGGGGCATCTACCTTATATAAAGTACGCTTTAATCACCTTAAAACCAAACAGAAACGTGATGAAAGCTTAAAAGGTGATGAATTTTTGAAGGAAGTCGATTGTGAACGCAAACTAGTGCAATTCTCCTATCAAGATGGCGATAGCTACACCTTCATGAACTTGGATGATTATGAACAATTTACCATAAATACTATTGATATTGAAGATGAAACCGACTATTTAGTAGAAGGTTTAGAAGGTATTGTTGCTATTTTATTAGAGGGCCAGATGATTGCTATTGAACTACCGGCTGCTGTGGCAATGACTATTGTTGATACTGCACCAGGTCTTAAAGGCGCTTCAGCTTCGGCGCGCACTAAACCGGCACGATTAGCGACCGGACTAGAAGTCCAAGTACCAGAATATATCGAACCTGGTGAAGTAATTAAAATCAATACTGTGAGCGGCAAATTTATGTCTCGCGCATAATAATGTCTAATAAAATAAAACATCTTTTACTGATAATTCTCGGCTGGTTTTTTATTGTTTTGGGAGCGATAGGTGCTGTTTTGCCACTCTTGCCAACAACTCCATTTCTGATTCTCGCCTTAGCCTGTTTTGCAGAAAGTTCGCCACGATTTCACCAAATGTTATTAAATAATAAATGGTTCGGACCACCACTCGCACAATGGCAAAATACCAAAACTATTCGCCGTGAAATCAAATCTAAAGTGATGCTACTTATTACAGTTTCGTTCAGCATATCCATAGTCGTGCTTGCTGGAAGAATAGGTTTGCAATTGATGTTAGTGGTTATTTATATGATTTTGTTATTCTATGTTTTTCGAATTAAAGTATCCAATAGGTAACTCATTACCTATAATCAAAATCAAAGTCTTCAAAATTCATCACAACTCTAAAATATTTAGATAAAAATAATTGTTAGTCAATAACGATTCAATTTACTATCGCTGCCAATCAGTAAGTCCTTCAACTGGGCATTGGTGTACGCTATATTTTAGCAATAAGCAGTTTAGCGCTATGTCATTAACAGCTATTTACTACAACCACTCTCGACCTTACTAGAGTCTGAAAACTTATCAGCTGTATAGTTTAGGTATAATTGTTGTTTATCAAAAAAAACATACTAGGACTTAAAATGACCATTGATCAATTTATTTTAAAACTTACTCAACATCCAGAGCTTATCGAATTTAGTGACACGCTCGATGTAATTGATGAAAATTATAATTTTGCTCCTGCTAAATTTACTAATAATAGAGCAGTCAATGATGAGAATGAAAATAATGGTTCGTGTAAGATTTTTGCATTTGGCTTGCTCAAGAGCTTGTCAAAACAACAAACATTAGCCTGTTTTGGTAGTTATTATCGTGATGATGTGCTTGCCCATCCTGAGAACGATGACCACCAAAACATTCGCAACTTTATCGAGGCCGGCTGGGATGGTATTCATTTTAGCAGTGCAGCTTTAATACCTAATCAGGTATAAATTCTTTCTATCAGTCAGGTCGCGCTATTATCGACCTGACCTAAGTGTTCAAATACAAAACGACAGAACTATAATAAGACGCGCTCAATCCCACCATTTTTTACTGCTTCGATGAACTTCGGCTGCCAATTTTCACCTAAAACATGATTGGCAACTTCAACTACAATGTAATCCGTTTCAATGCCAGTATCTTCAGCGTAACGTGACAACCCTTGTACGCAAGCTGGACATGAAGTAAGCATTTTCACATTGCCTTTCACCGCTTTTTCTTCTCCCGTTAGCAGTTCAATGCCATGGCTAATTTCTTCTTCCTTACGGAATCGTACTTGCGTTGCAATATCAGGTCTAGCTGTAGCAAATGAGCCCGCTTCACCACAACAACGATCATTCAGTGTTACTTCTTGCCCTAATAATGTGGCAGCAACACTGGTTGACTCATAGGTTTTCATCGGAGTATGACACGGTTCATGATAGAGATACTGAACACCGTCTACGCCTTCCATTCTCACGCCTTTTTCCATTAAATATTCATGAATATCTAACAAGCGACAGCCAGGGAAAATCTTTTCAAATTGATATTTCAGTAATTGATCCATACAGGTTCCACAGGACACAATAACTGTTTTAATGTCCATGTAATTTAATGTGTTGGCCAATCGATGGAATAACACTTGATTCTCAGTAGTAATCGCCGTTGCTTTTGCCGTATCGCCATTTGATGCTTGCGGGTAACCACAGCATAAATAACCAGGCGGTAAGACAGTTTCAGCGCCGACTTCATACAGCATTGCCAGCGTTGCTAGGCCAACTTGACTGAATAAGCGTTCTGAACCACAGCCGGGGAAGTAAAATACCGCATCAGAATCTTCATTTACTTTAGTCACATCACGTATGACCGGAATCATTTTGTTGTCTTCCACACCTAACATCGCGCGGGTCGTTTTTGATGGTAGCCCAGCAGGCATCGGTTTTTTCATAAAGTGAACAATTTGTTCACGAATAGGCGTTTTTCCTGTTGTTGGCATAGGTCGTTTTTTCTTACTACCTAATAAACCCAGTCTCTTACCTAAAGCATGTGCAAAGCGCTGGCTCTTAGCACCCCATTGGATCAGGCTTTTATGTAATATTTTGACGGTAAACGGATCAGTGGCATTCAAATACGCCATTGCTGACCATGTACCTACATTAAAATGACGTTTGCCCTGCTTTTTTAAAACTTCACGTAGCTTGATGGTCACATCACCAAAATCAATGTTGACAGGGCATGGATTCAAACAACGATGACAAATCGTGCAGTGATCTGCAATATCATTCATTTCTTCAAAATGACGAACTGACACACCTCTTCGAGTCTGCTCTTCATACAAAAAGGCTTCCATAATAAGCCCAGTAGCTAAGATTTTATCGCGTGGCGAGTAGTATAAATTGGCACGTGGTACATGCGTTGTGCATTCAGGTTTACATTTACCACAACGTAAACAATCTTTAATGTCGTTATTAATCTCATTGAGCTCACTCGCTTCAAGAATCAACGCTTCTTGCTGCAATAATCTTAATGAAGGCGTGTAAGCCTTCTCCAAACCTGAGCCCGCTAATAATTTACCTGCATTAAAATGCCCGTTGGGATCGACTAACTGCTTATACTTAGCAAATGCATCTATGGTTGGCTGATCCAAATACTGCATTTTGGTTAAACCGATTCCGTGTTCACCTGAGATAACACCGCCTAACTTGCCGGCCAAAGCCATCACATCATCAACAATGAGTTCAGCCTCATGCATCATATCGTAATCGTTCGAGTTAACAGGAATATTGGTATGAACATTGCCATCACCAGCATGCATATGTGTCGCAGCAAATAATCGACTTGAACGATGTTCTGTATGGATTTCATCTAACTTTGCTCTTAACGCAGCTAATGATTCACCTTGAAATAACTCTTTCAACGGTTTTTCAACTTCTTCTCTGTAAGAAATTCGCACATCACGACGCTGCAATACATTAAACAAAGTATCGTTTTCTACGAGATTCGCTTGCGCTTTTTCGTTCAACAGAATTATTTTATCGGCGGCGAGTGTATCCATATTTGCCAATATGTCTTCCCATCGTCCACGCACCTGATCTAGATGCTTGCAAGCGGCATCAATCTTACTTTGCATAATCGCATCATTTTCAGGACTTTCAGCTAAGTCTTTTTTATGTTTCTTGAGCTCTTTTGGCTGGGTGGATAGGTAAAGACAGGCGGCCTCGGCCATCTTTAATTTATTGCGTGTAGATTGCACAATATTGATTCGCTCAATACCATCATTATACTCAGACAGACGATCGAGTGGAATAACCACGTCTTCGTTTATCTTAAAGGCATTAGTATGTTTAGCGATTGCCGCGGTTCTTGATCTATCAGCCCAAAAACGTTTACGTGCTTCAGGACTAACGGCAATAAAACCTTCACCATCACGCGCATTCGCTAAATGAACGATTTGCGAACATATCGCAGCAACTGCATCTTCATTATCACCCGCGACATCAATCATCAATACCATCTTTGGCAGTACTGATCGCGGCGCTTTGGTTGTGTAACCAACAGCACGAACATATCGCTCGTCGAGATGCTCCATTCCTGCCAATAATACGTTTGGATCATTATCTATAAGATCTTTAGTCTCAACGATAGCAGGCACCGCCTTACTTAAATCATTACCAAAAAATTCAAGACAAACGGTACGGGTAAAATCAGACATCCGATGCAAAACAAACACCGCTGACGTAATTAATCCGTCACAGCCTTCCTTTTGAATGCCCGGTAAACCACCCAAGAATTTATTGGTCACATCCTTACCGAGCCCAGATTTCCGTAACTCTTGTGCAGGAATTGCCAGATACTCAGGCTCACCAATAATAGTTTTGCCATTAGCTTGATAGCGAGTAATCTTAAATCTTGCTGTTTCAACATCGTGGATCTTGCCAAGATTATGCTCAAGACGTTCTACTTCCATCCACTTAGCATCTGGCGTCACCATGCGCCATGAAACGAGATTGTCCAATGCCGTTCCCCACATCACGGCTTTTTTCCCACCCGCATTCATTGCCACGTTACCACCAATTGTGGATGCGTCTTGTGATGTAGGATCAACCGCAAAAACTAATCCATTTAGTTCAGCAAGATCAGATACTCGGCGTGTGACTACACCGGCTTCAGCACGAACAGTAGCAACCTCTCCGTCGCGGCCTGGCAATGTACGATGAACAACAATACCCAGCCCCTCTAGCTTTTCAGTATTTACAACAATACTGTCAGCTGTAAGTGGAATCGCCCCACCTGTATAACCTGTACCACCTCCACGAGGAATAACCGTTAAACCTAATTCAATCGACGCTGCAACTACAGCGGCCATTTCTTCTTCACTATCAGGGGTTGCAACGGCTAATGGATATTCAACACGCCAATCAGTTGCGTCTGTGACGTGCGATACACGAGACAAGCCATCAAACTTAATGTTGTGCTTTTTGGTCGCTTTTGATAGACGGCGCATAACATCACGACGACGCTTATCAATGCTTAGTAAATCGCGTTCAAACTCAGCAACTGCATGACGCGTTTTTGCTTCAAGCTCTAGCGCTAACGGATTATTATTTTCCTGTGCACGCTCACGAACTTGATCTAAGCGATGTTGCAATGCGTGAGATAATGAATCCCAGCGTTTCCTGTTTTCAACTAAGTCATCTTGAATAAAAGGGTTACGTGAAATAACCCACATATCACCCAAAACCTCAAACAACATCTTGGCACTGCGGCCTGTTTTACGCTGGTCCCGCAATGTTTGTAAAATATTCCAAGCATCTGTCCCCAAAAACCGAATGACGATTTCACGGTCAGTAAAAGAAGTGTAGTTATAGGGTATTTCGCGAATTCGACTTGACATGATTTCTCGGAAAAAAATTATTTAAAGAATATATCCGAATAAATATTAACATGAACCTTCGATAAAATATGCCCAGTAAACACAAGCCAATTGTACTGGCAACCTATCGATGAAGATGTACTCAGATTGTTACACACACAATATAATTAGTTATTTTATAAGATTTACGCAATTATTTCTCATTTCAAACCTTGTGCATTAAATCGCATGTCTTCACATTAAAATTTAATTTAATCGACATTAAAATTTCAATGCTTTAGTTTTGATGTTTGTTGAACTGCGGTTGTTTAATTTGGCCAACTATTTTTTAAAAAATTGGATAACTTACTTTTTAATGTGAACAACATCACCCAAGACAGTCAAGCTTGATACTGCATTTTGATTATTTTGACATTCGACTTTAGTAAAATGATGGCAATATTAAATTTAAATGAGATCGCTCAATTTGAACTGACTCTAAAATACGAAATCGTGTTGACATTCCACACAGCTATCGAGGTTTATTTAACTAAATGTGGATGTTAAACGTACGACAAAACTATGTTGTTGATGACCGCCGTAAAAAGTAATAAGATTTGAATTAATGCTAACTATTATTTGTACTGTCTATTCCTGTTACACTAGACACTGATAGTATAAAACGCTTGAGCTCATCTACGCTAAATTTCAACTTAAACTTGTGAGAAGGCAGAGAATAATTATCCGCAGTTATCGTCTAATGTAACTGATTTAATTTGCTGATAATTTACTCGTTCAACTAGTAGTGCTTGCATTTGTTACCCGTTGTCATGTGTTATACTTACCTCAATTATTTATGTCGTGAAGGCAGTTGACAGTCTTAACTTGATTGCGTAACATGCTTCCTCTTTATTTAGACCCCGCCTGCGTAATATTTTTCAGGAGCAAACTGCGGAATGAAAACCACTTTAAAAACCACCACGTTAAGTGCAAAACCAGCTGAAGTTCGTCGTGACTGGTTCGTGATTGATGCCAATGGTAAAACTCTAGGCCGAATGGCTACGGAAATCGCGCGTCGCTTACGTGGCAAGCATAAAACTATTTATACGCCTCATGTTGATACTGGTGATTATATCGTCGTTATTAATGCTGAAAAATTGCGTGTAACTGGTAATAAATTGAAAGACAAGATGTATTACCATCACACAGGCTACATCGGTGGTATTAAATCTATATCTCTTGAAAAGCAACTTGATAAAGCGCCAGATCGTGTTATCAAATCAGCTGTAAAAGGCATGTTGCCAAAGAATCCATTGGGACGCACCATGTTTAGTAAACTTAAAGTTTATGCTGGTGAAGATCATCCTCATACCGCTCAACAGCCTAAAGTGCTGGAAATTTAATCGGACATATTATGGCAGATTCATATTACGCTACAGGTCGTCGCAAAAGCTCAACAGCTCGTGTTTTTTTAAAAGCAGGTAGCGGCAAACTAACTATTAACACACGTTCACTGGAAGATTATTTCGGCCGCGAGACATCTCGCATGGTCGTTCGTCAACCACTTGTTCTTGTTGACATGCTCAGTACTTTTGACTTAAACATCACAGTTCGTGGTGGCGGTAACAATGGTCAAGCTGGCGCAATTCGTCATGGTATCAGCCGCGCATTGGTTGAATACAACAGCGAATTAAAATCAGAATTACGTAAAGCAGGATTTATCACCCGTGATGCTCGTGCTGTAGAACGTAAGAAAATTGGTTTACACAAAGCGCGTAAACGTCCACAATTCTCTAAACGTTAAAAAATACTGTACTGCTGTTATGATTCTAATATTTTAGTTAGAGTCGTAACTTAGATAATAGTACAGAAAAAAACCGGTATCAAACCTATTGATATCGGTTTTTTTTATATCTGTTATAAATTAAGGTTTGTTTTAATAATTTCACTTACTCTAGTTATGCACGACCATGTAAATCAACACAAAGTTGTTATATATTCCAAAGTACATATATAAAATATTGTCATGTGTCTAAGTCTGGTCTTCGCCATAGGATATAAGTTCACATTGATAGTTGAACCATTTGGTTTAGTCTAAAGCTAAGTTTTTAAAATAACACTTCCTATAATTTGTAAATATTGTTATAGTTTGTCGCTTGAATATTGCCGGGGTGGCGGAACTGGTAGACGCGCCGGATTCAAAATCCGGTTACGCAAGTAGTGTCGGTTCGATTCCGACCCTCGGTACCATTCAAAATATTATATGTCATAAATCACGTATAAACTCACGATTTAAATCTATCTCATGAGAACAGCCAATTTGTTCATCTACAGCCTAATTTAGTTGTTGTTGTGACATTATAAGATTACTTACTACGGTCAATCTTAAAGATTCCTAGCCCTATAAATGACTATGAGTAACTCTCATTTGATTTAACTGAAGTCTCCCAAGCAATCTTCAAATTGCCTCATAAAATAGACCAGTGACGATTTCGAGTTTCTGCTCGATGTAAGCTATTTTTTAAATGCATCCATTATCGCTCGATAAACCTCTTTTCTAATTGAAACATCAATCGGCAATAGTTACGTTCTTTATCGCATTAAGGATCACGCTATTCATTGATTCGATCGCATTCATAGTGTAAACCGCCCTACTTATGTCTTCAGGGTACAAAAACAAGCAATTAAGAATACTCCCGGACGCTTTCTAGCGCTGACTGATTTTGAATATTTATTATCCTAAAATGATAAGTAGTCAGATAACAAATAGTAAATTCTCAGAGAATATTCCGTTAAAACTAGCTCCATCGTATATAACAATAACTTCATTTCTAATTAAAGGAAGTTATTTGTAATATATGTTCGATTTACTAAGTCTACTCAAGATTAGGCTGTTAGACTGTTGGGCTGAACTCATAGGTGTGAAGTTTTTCAGAAGAAATACTAATCCGAGTTGAACTTTTCAATGGAGTTATATTTGAAGTTAATCAGCCTGCTACTCATACTAATAAGTTTACTTATTGCTTGCGATGAGGCGCGACCGCATCTTGAAGAAATTCGTGAACGAGGTGAATTACGTGTGCTCACTCGCTACGGACCAACAACATATTATGTAAAAGGTAATGAATTAGTTGGTTTTGAATACGAATTAGCACAAGGTTTTGCTGAATATCTAAATGTGAAATTAAAAATTATTGTGCCAGATAGCCTTGGTGATTTGTTAATTCTAATCGATAATGGTAAAGCTGATATGGCTGCAGCCGGATTATCAATTACTCCTAAGCGACGAGAACGATTACATTTTGGTCCAGTCTATCAAGAAGTTACCCAGCAATTGGTCTATCGTAATGGCAATAGGATCCCCCAAAATATTACCGATCTAGCTAACGGCCAATTAGAGGTTGTGGCAGATAGTAGCCATGTTGAACAATTATATACTTATCAACAAGACATTCCTGAATTGCACTGGACAGAAAATAAGGAGCTTGATAGTAGTGGTCTATTAGAATTAGTTGAGCTTGAGATGATTGATTACACTATCGCAGATTCAAATGAAATAGCGGCCAATCAAACTCTATTTCCAGAGCTACGCGTTGCCTTTGATCTTTCTGAGCCACAATCTTTAGCATGGGCGATGCCTTCATCTGAAGATGGCTCATTATCAGCTGAAATGATTTCTTTTTTTGATCAAATAGAACAATCAGGCGAATTGGATCGATTAATAGAAAAGTACTACGGTCATATACGACGTTTTGACTATATAGATACACGAACATTTTATCGACGAATACAAACTCGACTTCCACAATACGAGCATTTATTTAAAGACGCAGGAAAGCAGTTTGGATTTGATTGGCGTTTACTCGCCGCTATCTCATATCAAGAGTCACATTGGGATCCTGAAGCTGTATCTAGCACGGGTGTAAGAGGTTTGATGATGCTAACGCTAACTACCGCAGAAGAAATGAATATCGATGACCGAGAAGACCCTACTCAGAGTATTTATGCGGGCGCTGGATACTTGGCAGCAATGGCTTCACGGTTACCCGAAAGAATAAATGAGCCAGATAAAACCTGGATAGCTTTAGTTGCTTACACTTTAGGGCTAGGCCATCTTGAAGATGCACGTGTCCTGACTGAAAATGGCAATAAAAATCCTGATATATGGCCAGATATAAAAGAATATTTACCTCTTTTAGAAAAGAAAAAATGGTATAGCCAAACCAGATATGGCTATGCTCGAGGCACTGAACCCGTTCGTTATATCGAAAATGTTCGTCGTTATTATGATATTTTATTGCAAGAAAATATTGACGATGTTGAAAATTTTCCTTCAAAAAATATTGATGAGATTACTACACCACAAATCCCGGCAGCACTCTAAGTAGTTAAGGATTTAACTTATGACGGATGAAACAAGATCTCACTTGTTAGTGTACCAGCGTGTCGCCGTACTCGTGAAAGAATTAATCCATCCATGGCTTAATTCAACTCCGTTCGTCGACGACCATTAACCTCAGACGTCCTCGTCACCTCGCTAACGCTTAGGCTCTCAAGCGACTGACGGAGTGAGGATGTAATTACTGCACTATTCTTCGCTACGCTACGAAAGCTGCTGTAATTACCAACTCCTACTGCGGGCTT
>Ga0307487_1000660_pt1 | contig 26286 bp, 23 predicted proteins | sample CBIW12metaG_FD_203665 | JGI IMG/M metagenome (GOLD analysis project Ga0307487, IMG submission 203665) | Sea-ice brine microbial communities from Beaufort Sea near Barrow, Alaska, United States - CBIW 1.2 | ecosystem: Environmental > Aquatic > Marine > Coastal | place: USA: Alaska | collected... | reverse complement strand
CGGCGACGGCATCGATGAATCGGCCCGATGCCACCTCGCCCTCGAACGTCGAGAGCTCAGCCACGCGCGCATCGGCGATCTCGCTGAGATCTCCGCGGACGCCGACGTCGACGAAGGACACGTCGGGCCACAGCTCGTCACGGATCCTGCGGCTGCCCGGCTTGCCCTCGGCATCGGGCTCGGTCAGCTCGGCGGCGATCGATGTCATGGCTTCCACGGCCTGGGCGCGAGCGGCGGCGAGGCCGGCCTCGTCGATCAGGCCGCGTGCTGCCATCTCGGTGGCGACCCGCTCGAGCGGATCGCGCTCCTTCCACGACTTCTCCTCCTCCTTGGTGCGATAGCCGAAGGCGCTGCCAGGAAAGGAGCCGTTCTGGTGGAAGAAGCGGTAGACCTGCGCCTCGACCACGGCAGGCCCGTTGCCAGCGCGCATGTGATCGGTGGCGGCGGTCATGGCGAGATGGACGGCCAGCGGGTCCATGCCGTCGACGCGCCACGAGGCAATGCCGAAGCCGGGGCCGCGGCCGGACAACCGGGGCTCCCCGGTGGCCTCGGCGACCGTGGTGGACACGGCGTACAGATTGTTCTCGATGAAGAAGCAGACGGGCAGCTTCCAGGCGGCCGCCAGATTCATCGTCTCGAGCACCGACCCGATGTTGACCGCTCCGTCACCGAAGTAGCAGACCGTGACGTCGTCGGTGCCCGCATGCTTCTGCGCCCAGGCGTTGCCGGCGCCGAGCGGGACGCCGCCACCGACGATGGCATTGGTGCCGAGCGCCCCGGCCTCGTGCCACTGTAGGTGCATCGAGCCGCCGCGGCCGCTGCTGTAGCCGGCGGCGAGGCCCAGGATCTCCGACAGGGTGCGGGACAGCACGCTCCGCACGTCCTCGGAGACGAGCATGGCCAGGTCCATGCCATCGGGGGTGACGTAGGTCAGCGCCTTGGCGAGGAACTGGTGGTGGCCGCGGTGGGAGCCGTTGACGCCGTCGGTGGGACGCAGGTCGACGATCGAGCCGACGGCGCCACCCTCCTGACCGATGCTGGAGTGCGCCGGTCCGTGCACGAGGCCCTCGCCGGCGAGCTCGAGGACGGTCTCCTCGAAGGCGCGGATGAGGTGGAGCTGCCCGAGCATCGTCGCCAGCAGGGCAGGGTCGGCGTCCTGCCAGTCCTGCTCGGTCGACGAGAGCTCGACCCAGGGAACGTCAGGGATCAGTGGAGATGTGTGCGGCATGGTGCTCACGTTAGCCGCGGTTCGCCGTTATTGCAATCGGTTGCAGTGACTCGTTAGGCTGAGCCGTGAACGTCACCGCCCCTCGAGGAGAAATGAGCCCGACATGGCATTGCCCGGCCTGCGCGGTACTGATCACATCGGCTTCACAGTTCCCGACATGGAGCAGGCTGACGACTTCTTCGTGCGCGTCATCGGCTGTGAGCACGCGTACTCGTTGCCGTCGCGCGGCTCGGACGACGACTGGATGCGCACGCACCTGAACGTGCATCCGCGTGCCGTGATTCGTGAGGTGCGGTTCTATCGCTGCCGCTTCGGGTCGAACTTCGAGCTGTTCGAGTACGACACGCCCGAACCGCCGGCGCCGCAGCCCCAGAACTCCGACATCGGCGGGCATCATCTGGCGTTCTACGTCGACGACATGGACGTCGCGGTCGACTACCTGCGGGCCGAGGGCGTCCGCGTGCTCGGTGATCCCACCGCGAGCGGTGCCGCCAGCGCTGGCCAGCGGTTCTGCTACTTCCTCTCGCCCTGGGGCATGCAGCTGGAGCTGGTGAGCTTCCCCGACGGCAAGGCGTACGAGGCCGAGGCCGACGTGGTCCTCTGGCACCCGGCACGCCCTGCCGTCTAGGGAGTGTCAACCGGCGTCGCGCACCCACTGGATCTGCAGATCGACGCTGGCGTCCAGCAGCAGGTTCATGACCGGGCAGCGCGCCTCGGTCTCGGCGACGACAGCCGCCATGGCCTCGGCGGTCTTGTCGGTCGCGACGACGGCGCGCACGCGCACCGATTGGAAGTGCGGTCGCACCTCCCGATCGCCGAGTCGGCCGCGAATGTCGATCGTGAACGAGGCCTCGAAGTCCAGGGAGTCGTAGGTGAATCCCATGTCGGTCGCGGTCCGATTGAAGGTGACACCCTCGCAGCCACACAGGGCACCGAGCACAGCCTGCAGGGGTGAGGGGCCCTGGCTGCCGCCGCCATGCGCGATCGGCTCGTCCATCGTGAACGTGCCGAACTCTCCGGCATTGACGACGGTGTGCATCGTGGCGTCGTTGTGCGCCGTGAGTGACTTGCGGCGGACGAACTCGGGCAGCTCATTGCTCTGGTCGACGATCTCGGTGCTCATGTGCACTCTATTCCTTGGGGGTTGAAAAGCTCACCAGTCGACAGCGATGTACTGCGACTCGGTGAACTCGAGCAGGCCCTCGTGGCCGCCTTCGCGACCCAGACCGCTCTGCTTGAAGCCGCCGAAGGGCGCGGCGGGATCTGAGACGACACCGCGGTTGATGCCGACCATGCCGGACTCGATGCGCTCGCTGATCTGCATGGCTCGTCGCAGGTCGGAGGAGTACACGTACGCCACCAGCCCGTACTCGGTGTCATTGGCGAGGCGCACGGCCTCGTCGTCGGTCTCGAACGTCACGATGGGTGCGACCGGGCCGAAGATCTCCTCGGTCAGCACGGGCGCATCTGCCGTCACGTCGACCAGGACGGTGGCGGGATAGAAGAAGCCAGCGCCGTCCGGCAGGTGTCCACCGGTGAGGGCGCGGGCGCCCAGGGCGATGGTGCGTTGGACGAGGTCGTCGACCTTGGCCTGCGACGACGCGTTGATCAGGGGCCCGAGGTCGACCCCGTCATTGGATCCTCGACCGACGGTCAACGACTGCATCGCGGCCGACAGCTTGGTCGAGAACTCCTCGGCGATCGACGCGTGGACGTACAGACGGTTGGCCGCGGTGCACGCGGAGCCGCCATTGCGCATCTTCGCGACCATGGCGCCGGCGACGGCCTCGTCGACATCGGCATCGCCGAACACCAGGAAGGGGGCGTTGCCGCCGAGCTCCATCGAGCAGTTGACGACGGTCCGGGCCGCCGACGTGAGCAGCACCCGGCCCACTTCGGTCGACCCGGTGAAGGACAGCTTGCGCACGCGAGGATCGTCGAGCATGGCGTCGACGACCGGACCGGATCGCTTGGAGGGGACGACGTTGACGACGCCGTCGGGAACTCCGGCCTCGGTCAGGATCTGCGCGACGGCCAAGGCGGTCAGCGGGGTCTCGCTGGCCGGCTTGAGGATCACGCTGCAACCGGCGGCCAGCGCCGGCCCAATCTTGCGGGTCGCCATGGCGGCCGGGAAGTTCCACGGCGTGACGAGCACGCTGACACCGATCGGCAGGTGGTTGACCACGATCCGGTTGGTGCCCTTGGGGGCGGTCTGGACCGAACCGATCACCCGCACGGCCTCTTCGGCGTACCAGCGGAAGAACTCCGCGGCATACGCGACCTCGCCGCGCGAATCGGGCAGCGCCTTGCCGTTCTCGAGCACGATGAGCCGGGCCAGATCCTCGGCGCGTTCGGTCATGAGCTCAAAGGCCTTGCGCAGGATCTCGCCGCGCTCACGGGGCGGAACCGCCGCCCACGTGGCCAAGGCTGCCTGGGCCGCGTCGACGGCTGCGAGACCGTCGTCGACGGTGCCGCTGGCGACGGACGCGACGGCTTCGCCGTTGGCCGGATCGAGCACCTCGATGAGCGCGCCATCAGAGGCGTCACGCCACTGCCCGCCGATGAACAGCTGGTGCGGAAACCAGTCGAGTAGGGCCGTGTGCTCGGAGGCGAGCGTTGTCATGGTGCTCCTGCGGGGTCTAGTACTTGTTGGCGACGAAGAGTTCTTGCGCCGGGAACTTGGTGAGGATCTGGGGGCCGTCCTCGGTGACGACGACCTCCTCCTCGATGCGTGCGGCGGAGTATCCGTCCGACGCCGGGCAGTAGGTCTCCAGGGCGAAGACCATGCCCACCTTGAGCTCGATCGACTCGGTCATGCTGTTGAGTCGGGAGATGATCGGCCGCTCGTGCAGGCCGAGTCCGAGGCCGTGTCCGAACTGCAGCCCGAAGGCCGCCAGCTCGTTCTCGAAGCCGAACTCGGTGGCCTTGGGCCACACGGCAGCGACCTGATCGGTTCCGACGCCCGGCCGGATCATGTTGATCGAGGCGTCCATCCACTCGCGAGCCTTGGTGTACGCATCGTGCTGCGACTGCGTCGCGCTGCCCACGCTGAAGGTGCGGTAGTAGCAGGTGTGGTAGCCGTTGAAGCTGTGGATGATGTCGAAGAATGCCTGGTCGCCGGGACGGATGATCCGGTCGGTGAAGTTGTGCGGGTGCGGATTGCAGCGCTCGCCGGAGATCGCATTGATGGCCTCGACCTGGTCCGATCCCATCTCGTACAGGCGCTTGCTGGCCAGCCCGACGATCTCGTTCTCACGGATGCCGGGCTTGAGCACCTCGACGATGTCCTGGTAGACGCCGTCGACCATGGCCGCGGCCTGGTTCAGCAGCATGATCTCGTCGGAGGACTTGATCTCCCGGGCGTCCAGCATGAGCTGCTGGCAGTCGACGACCTTCAGGCCCTGCTTCTGCATCTCGAACAGGAACGGCGGCTCGACGATGTCCATGCCGATCGGGCTGTCGGCGAGGCCGGCCTCTTCGAGCAGGCCCTTGATCTCGCGGACGGCGGACTCCATCAGCCCCGCCGACGGCGCGACGGCGCCGCGCATGCCGAGCATGCCCGGACGGCAGTTCTCGTCGGGCAGCCAGTTGGAGTACAGCTGGTGGTGCCGGACCGCCGAGCCGAAGTCCCACAGCCAGGGATCGTCCGCGTCGCGGGTCAGCAGCGCGTAGCGGGTCATCTTGTCGCCGAGCGCGCCACCGATCCAGGTCTGGGTCGTGTAACGAATGTTGTAGAAGTCGAACAGCAGGAACGCCCCGCACTCGCTGGCTGCGAGAGACGCCTTGGCGCGGCCCAGCCGGTACTCGCGCAGGCGATCGAAGTTGACCCGTTCCTCGTAGTCGACGCCCATGTGGCCCGGCGAGGGGAGCGGCCGCTGCTCAGGCATGCGCAGTTCCGGCGCGCGCGGGAGTTCCCAGCCCGTCGTCGACGAACGACGTGTCCGTCTCGAGCTCGACACCTGAGCGGCGTGCCTGCTCCAGCAGGAGCGTGGAGAAGTCCTCTGTCAGGTAGCCCGCACCGATGGCGGCGGTCACCAGCTCGGCGGACAGCGCGGCCACGGGCATCGGGACGCCGTGCTCGCGGGCTGCCTCCAGGCCCAGGTCGAAGTCCTTGCGCAGCAGCACGTTGGTGAACGTGGTGGTGAAGTCGAGATTGACGAACGCCGGTGACTTGTAACGGGTGAAGATCGAGCCCATGACCGAGTCGTTGATGAAGTCCAGGAAGGCGGCGCGATCGACACCGCCCTGCTCGGCGAGCACGGTGATCTCGGCCAGGGACTGCGTGACGACGCCCAGGAAGACGTTGTGGCAGATCTTGACCAACCGGGCGACCTCGTCGTCACCGACGTAGGTCACCCCCTTGCCGAGCGCGGCGAGCAGGTGCTCTGAGCGATCGAACGTCTCGCGAGGACCGGAGACGGCCAGCGTCAGCATGCCGGCCTTGACGACCTTGGGGCTACCGCTGACCGGGGCGGCGAGGAAGACGCTGCCCTTCTCGGCGGCCAGGCCGCGGATCTTGGCCGAGACCGAGGACGACACGGTCGAGGAGTCGATGATGATCTGGGGTGCTGTCGTGCCGGTGAGCAGTCCGTCGGGACCGGTGGTGACGGCCTCGAGGTCCTTGGGAGCCGACACCATGACGAAGACGACGTCGCGGTCGGCGAGCTCAGCGGGGGAGTCCACGATCTTGGCTCCCTCGGCGGCCAGCGGCTCGGCCTTGGACCGAGTGCGGTTGTAGACCGACACGTCGTGTCCGGCGTCAAGGAGACGCTGAATCAGCGCGAATCCCATCCGGCCTGCGCCGATCCAGCCCACGGTCATCGTCTTGGCGTTCTGCACCATTGCTTTTCTCCCCAGCGTCGTGACTGCAATCGGTTGCAAGCCTGCACTGAGTTCTACCACAAGTCAAGAGATGACTGTGGTCGAGAAGGGTGTTGGCGCTGCGGCTAGGAGGCTGCTGGGCCGGTCGAGCCACGCACGACGAGCGTCAAGGGCAGCAGGAGCGACCGGGGATGCCGCCCCGGATCGGTCAGGACCTCGAGCAGGAGCCGAGCTGCCTCGGCGCCGATCTCGTAGTGCGGAATGCGCACCGTCGTCATGGGCGGGTTGACCTTGTCCATGAACGGCATGTCGTTGAAGCCGATGACGCTGATGGCGCCGGGGCAGGAGATGCCGCGTTCGGCGAGGGCGTCGAAGGCTCCGAGCGCCAGCAGGTCGTTGCCGGCGAGCACGGCGGTGAAGGGAACATCTGAGTCCAGGAGGTGGAGCATGGCGCGCGCGCCCGCGTCCTCGGACCAGGAGTCACACACAGCGACGCGTTCGGCTTCGTTCGGGAGGCCGCGTTCCTCGAGGTTCTCGCGGAACGCGCGCCGACGGTTGACACCGGTCGACAGGTCCTGGGGACCGGCGAGGTGCACGATGTTGCGGTGCCCCAGCTCGACGAGGTGCTGCATCGCGAGCGCGACACCGGCGGCATCGTCCGACGTCACCGAGGGGATGTCAGCGCTGGCGAGGCGACGGTTGATCAGCACCATCGGGGTCGACGAGGCGGCCATCTCCTCCAGCAGCGGATGGTGCAGATGTGCGGTCGCGAAGACGAATCCTTCGACGTTGCGCTGTCGGATCGACTCGACGGCACGGGCCTCGACGTCCTGCCGGTTGTCGGTGTTGACGATCCATGCGTTGTAGCCCACGGGCCGCAGGACGTCCTCGACGCCCCGCACGATCGGCGGGAACAGCGGATTGGTCAGGTCGGGGATGATCAGCCCGATGCTCGACGAGCGCGACGTCTTGAGGCTGCGGGCGATGGGATTGGGCGAGTAGCCCAGCTCCTTGGCGACCTTCTGGATGCGTGCCGCCGTGGTCGCGTTGACCATGGCCTCGGTGGCGCTGTTCAGGGCGCGTGACGCCGTCGCGGGATGCACACCGGCCTGATCGGCGACTTCTCTCAGAGTTGCCCTGTGCACAGTGGTGATTCCCTCCGGGATAGCCGGTGCCTCGTGTGTATCGGAATGCTCATTGTCGGTGTTCCCACCGGGTACGTGCAACATATCCGCTGGTGCCGACCACGAGGAGGACCACGGCCGCGGCGCTGAACAGCGGCATGAAGTCCCGGGCTTCGGCGAATGGGCCGCCGACAGCAGCTGCGACGGCACTCCCGGCGAACAGGGACCCGGCGAAGAACGACACCGTGAGCCCGCGCTCGGCGGGCATGATCTCCGTCGCCCAGGTCTGGAGCGCCGAGTGCATGGACGCCCACGCGACGCCCAGGAGCAAGCAGCCGATTCCCGCGACGACGAGGCCGACTGAGTAGGCCAGCAGCCCGCAGCCGACGGCGCCTGCCGCAGCGCCCGCGAGGATGAACTGTCCCCGACCGACTCGGGCTGACAGGCGCCCGACGATCTGTGCCGCGATCAAGACAGCGACACCGTAGAGCGCCGTGATTCCCGCTGCAGTTGCAGCGTTTCTCCCGGTTGACTGCACGGCCGTGGGCAGGAAGGTCAACGCGCCGAGGATCGCCGCACCGTCCAAGGCGGCCAGGACGAGCAGCATGAGGACCGAGGGACGGGTGAGCACCCGACGCAACGGGGCCAGGAGCGGAGCACGCCACGGCATCCGTGGCAGCTCGACCAACCGCCACAGGTACAGCGAGGACCCGATGCCCAGGACTCCGCTGAGGACAAAGACCGATCGCCACCCGACGAGATAGGTCAGACCGCCCGCGACCACGGTGGCCAGTGCCGTGCCGAGCGCCGCGCCGGTCATCAGGTTCGTGACTTCCCGTTGGCGTCGGTCCAGTGGCGCCGTCGTGCCGACGTAGATCAGCGCGGCCGGGAAGCCGGCGGCAAACAATCCTCCGGCGACGGCTCTGCCGACGGTCAGGGTGGCGACACCCGGGGCGAAGGCCGTCGTCAAGGTTGCGAGGCCACCGATCAGGATGCACCAACGCATCGTGGCGGCCAGGCCGATGCGGGTCGAGAGCATGCCCCACACCGGCTGCATGAGCCCGTAGGTCAGGAAGTACGCGCCGGCGGCAGCGACGATCTGGCTGAGAGGCACGCCCAGGTCTCGGGCGATGGCCACCAGCATGGGTGGCATCGCGAAGCGGTCGAAGACGCAGATGAAGCTCGCCAGCTGGAGCCGCCTCGGGTCAGATCGGGCGGAATCACGCATGGCGGGTGTCGGTCATGTTCTCCTGGGCCTGCTCGGCGAGCATGGCGGGCCACTGCTCGGCGACACGGTCGAGCTCGTCGCTGGGGCGGTAGGCGCGGCGGAGATCGATCAACGTCCGCACCGAAGCCCCGTCGACGACACCGTCGGGAATCAACCCGGTGAGGGGATCGAGCAGGCAGTCGCGATGCGCGCGGGCCTCCTGGTCGGTCAGGCCGAGCAATCGGATGGCCGACTCGATGACCTCGTCCTCCCACTGTCCGTCGAGGATCTCCCGCGACATGGTCAGCATGACGTCGACGAATCGCAGGTGGCCAGCGGTGAGGTCTGGGTCTGGCTGCTCCATCCGGGCGATGACGGTGCCCAGATACGGCCCCAGCTCGGTCACCGGGCGGATGATGTGGCAGCCCTGGCCCCGAGCTCGCAGCTCGTTGCCGGCATTCAGCACGGTCGCGAGGCATTCGCTGGCGGCCAGCGCTTCGGCTCGGCGGGGCGTCGAGCCCAGCGACTCCAGCGAGTAGTCACCCGGCTCCAGCCCGGCGCGTGCGAGCAGCGCGAGGGCCACGAACGCGAAGCCCGATTGCGGGACGTCGACACCCACGGTCTGGCCGCGAACGTCGTCCATGTCGTCCACCATGGGAGCGACGCACAGGGAGAGTCCGACGCCCCGGTCAATGCCGGCCAGGATCTGGACCGGCAGGGTTGTTCCCAGCGGGTTGGCCGAGAGGTAGCGGTACGCAATGACGTTGTCCGGGCTGGTAAGCACGAGGTCGTACTCGCCCTCGGCCAAGGAGCGGAACTGGGCGGGCGAGGAGACGACGGACGTTTCCTGGACCTCAAGCCCCGCTGCTTCGAACTTCCCGGTAGACCGTGCGAGGTCGATCAGCAGCGACTTGGTGAAGGTGCCAACGTGAAGTGGGGTGGCAGTCATGGCGACATCGTGCCACAGGTAACAATCGTTTGCGGTCCACGGAGAGCACCTTCGGAATCTGGTCAGGCCTTTCCCGGACGTTGCACGGGAAGCTGGCCTCGTCGCCGCGAAAAGTCCGTCTTTCTCCTGGCATTACGGGAAATATGAAGATTCTGGTCGAGGACCATTGACATGGCGCAGGTCACATCGCATGATGTAGCAAACGATTGCATTCGATATTCGGCCGCATGCACCCGTCACATGCATGCGCGAGGTAAGGGAGCTACATGACGCAAACAGGTTCCTCGGTCACCGGAACGGCGCCGACGTTCGACGCCGGTCCGGCCACCGCAGGCAAGCCCTTGATCGAGATCCGCGGCGTGTCTGCGGGGTATGAGAACAAGCGGGCCAAGACTCGGTTGATCGCCCTGCGCGATGTCACCCTGGATGTGTACCCGGGCGAGTTCGTTGCCATCGTCGGTCCATCCGGATGCGGCAAGACGACCCTGATCAACATGATCGCCGGATTCATGGATCCGCTCGAAGGCGAGATCCGTGTCGGCGGCGCACCGGTGGACGGTCCCGGTGCCGACCGAGCCATGGTCTTCCAGGACTACGCCGTGCTGCCATGGCGATCGGTCCACAACAACGTGAAGTTCGCACTGGAGAACAGGCGGCCCCGTCCGTCCAAGGCGGAGATGGATCGCCGCACCGGCGATGCCATCTCGATGGTGGGCCTCCGAGGCTTCGAACAGTCCTACCCGTACGAGCTGTCAGGCGGCATGCGTCAGCGCGTCGGTATTGCGCGTGCCCTGGTGTCCGATCCGCAGATCCTGTTGATGGACGAACCCTTCGGCTCCGTCGATGCCATGACCCGTGAGGCGATGCAGGCGGAGTTCGAGAAGATCATCGCCGCCACGGGCCAGACCGTCTTCTTCATCACCCACTCCATCGACGAGGCTGTGGCCCTGGCCGACCGCGTCATCGTGATCTCCAGCCGGCCGGGCAAGGTCAAGGAGATCATCAACATCGACCTCCCGCGATCGCGCTTTGACGAGAGCGTGAGGCGGGATCCGCGGTTCGCCGAGCTGCGCGAACACATCTGGGGCCTGCTCCAGGACGAGGCGCTGGGCGCCAAGATCGGTGGAGGTGCAGCATGAGTGTCGTCGAGCAGCCCGTCACCCCCACTGTTGGAGACGGCGTCACCGAGGCCATCACCCGCAGCAAGTGGGCTCCCTTTCGGAGCCTGTTCATCACGATCGCCAACCTGTCGGTCTTCTTCACCGCCTGGCAGCTGTTTGCGCTCACCGAGACCATCAACCCGCTGTTCTTTCCCAAGGCCACCGACATGTTCGGTGCGATCTACACCGGGTTCGCCGACGGCGTCATCGGTCCGGAGCTGTTGCACAGCGCCAAGAACTTCACGATCGGACTGCTGATTGCCGGCGCCATCGGCATTCCGATGGGCCTGCTGATGGGCGGCGTGAAGATCATCGATCTGATCCTGAGCCCGTACGTGTGGGCCATGACGGCCTTGCCGCGGGTCGCGCTCATCCCGTTGCTCATCTTGATCCTCGGGTTCGGCAACAGCATGCAGCTCACGATCATCGTGCTGTCGGCCGTGTTCCCCATGATGGTCAACTGCATGGAAGGCGTGAAGACAGTTGACCAGTCGCTCCTGCGAGCCGGCAGCGTCTTTGGCGCGAACAGCTTCCAGATGTACTTCAAGGTCGTGCTGCCGTTCACCCTTCCGTTCGTCATCTCGGGGATCAACCACGGCATCGCCCGCGGCCTCGTCGGCATGCTGATCGGCGAGCTTCTCGGCGGCGGCGGTCAGGGACTCGGGTTCCTGCTCGATCGTGCGGGCGACCAGTTCGATGCGCCCATGTTGTATGCCACGCTCCTGTTGCTGGCCGTCATGTCGGTCAGCCTGGTTCAGGGCATGCGGTGGGTCGAACGCCGTGCTGCGCCGTGGCGCAGCACGCGGGTCTAGTAGCTGAATCCATGATTTCCACTATGAAGAGGAGCAAGTCCATGCAGAGAAGCAAACGATTGCTGGGGTTGGCCGGGGCCACCCTTCTCGTCGGTTCCTTGCTCGCCGCCTGCGGCGGCAGCGAGAGCGACAGCGGCAACGCCGCACCGGTCGACATCCCGACGTCCGCGGATGACGTTGATCCGGCGATCGACGTGTCGAAGGTCCAGGAGTCGATCACGGTCGCCGTCGACAATCCCTACTACCTGTTCCACGAGGACGTCCTGATCGCCCTGGACAAGGGGTACTTCAAGGACGTCGGCATCGAGAACGTCAAGCTGGTGACGGTCGAGGACCCGCTCCCGGCGCTGATCGGCGGATCGGCGGACTTTGCCGCCTACGACACCGACACGGCGATCGCCGCCGCCAAGAAGTCGAACGCTGGAGTCAAGTACCTGGGCACCTACATCGGTGGCGAGGCCAACATCCTCGGCGTCGGTCCGGGCATCAACAGTGCGGCCGATCTCAAGGGCAAGACCATCACGGGTGGTCAGTTCGGCAGCCGCAACAACTTCTTGATGCGCAAGTTGCTGACGGACAACGGGGTCGATCCCGACAAGGACGTCAAGCTGGTCAGTACGGGTGGACAGTCCAACCAGCGGCTCCAGTCGGTCATCTCCGGCACGGTCGACGGCGCAAGCCTGCAGCTGCGCCACAAGGCGCTGCTCGAGGCCGAGGGTGGCAAGTTCCTGTTCCAGGCATTGGATCGTGTACCTCAAAATGGTTGGGCCGCCAACGAGATCCTCAAGGACAGCCCGGAGACCGCCGCTGCGTTCATGCAGGCGACCCTCAAGGCTCGTCAGTTCATCGTCGATCAGTCGAACAAGGACGAGGTCCTGGCGTTGATGGAGTCCAAGGACTTCGATCTTCCGCAGGAGTACAAGGACGCCTATGGTGCTGAGAACGACCCTGAGTACCACACCGGTGATGGAGGATTCGACATCGAGGAGATGGACAAGTTCATCGACGAGCAGATCGAGCTCGAGGTCATTCCCGCGGGAACCGACTGGAACGACTTCGTCGACCTGCTCCCCCTGTGGCGTGCCCAGAAGTCGCTCGACCTCCCGCTGCGTCCTTCTCCGGAGGACTTCGCCCAGTGATTGACACCGCCTCGGCCAAGGGCCTGCGCGTCCTTGGTCACCATGACCTCGCTGGCCGAGGCGATGGCATGCAGGTCATGCGCGAAGGCTCGGCGCTGTACGTCGGGCACAACGGGACATCCGGTGCGGGCACGTCGATCCTTGACGTGTCCGCACCGGACCGCCCCCGGTTGGTCGATCAGTGGGACTCGCCGGCCAACACCCACACCCACAAGGTGCAGGTCGCGGACGGGCTCCTGCTGGTCAATCACGAACGCTTCCCGTATCGGCCCAAGGGCCCCATCGGCCCTCACTCGGCCGGGCTTGCCGTGTACTCTCTCGATGATCCTTTCGCGCCGCGGCAGATCGGCTTCTGGGAGTCCGGCGGCAAGGGAGTGCACCGCATCGTCTGGGAGGGCGGTCGGTACGCCTACATGTCCGGCACGCCTGAGGGCTTCACCGACCGCATCTGGATGACCGTGGACATGGCCGATCCAACCGATCCGCAGCTCGCTGCGCGTTGGTGGTGGCCCGGCCAGTGGGACGGTGGCGGCGAGGTCCCCGACTGGGCCAGCGGTCACCGGGTGGCTGCCCACCACGCTCTCACCGAGGGCGATCACGCCTACCTGGGCTACGACGACGCCAATCTGGTCGTCCTGGACGTGTCTGACGTGGTCAACCCGCGCGAGGTCGCCCGGCTCGACTGGCCCGGCGGTGCCACCCACACGTGCATGCCGTTGCTCGGTCGCGGGCTCCTGGTCGTCAGCGACGAACAACAGCACGATGGGCCGCACGGAGAGTCCCGCCGCATCCATCTCATCGACGTGGCTGACCCCACGCGACCCACGTACCTGCGCACCGTCCCGGAGCCGGACCAGAGCTTCGACGAGCTCCCGCAGCGGTTCGGTCCACACAACTTTCACGAGAACCGAGCCGGCTCGTACCGGAGCAACCGGATCGTCTTCGCGACCTACTTCAGTGCGGGTCTGCGGGTCTACGACCTGACGGATCCACACGATCCGCGCGAGATCGCCCACTGGGTATCGACGGCGCCGCCCGGCTCGAAGGTGCCGCAGGCCAATGACCTGTTCGTTGACGCCGACGGCATCATCTGGGTCACCGATCGCGGCACCGGAGGCGTCGTCGCCCTGCAACCGGATGACGATCTGGCTGCTGTCATGCAGGAGGCGGCGTTGTGAGGCCAGCTCGTGGCTGACCAGGCGCCTGGCTTCACGGCGGAGGGGATGGAGCTGCTGGGCTATCACGACCTGGATGCGAAGCCCGTGTTCAAGCTGGCACTCCAGGTCGTCGATGGGCGCTCCTACCTGTACGCCACGCACTTCTGGGAGCCGCTGCTGTCCATCCTCGATGTCACGGACCCCGCCGACATGCGCGTGGTGGCTGCGATCGAGGGTCCAGAGCCAGCGGCAACGTGGCAGGTGCAGGTGGCAGACGGGCTCCTCGTGCAGGGTCTCGAGGGGCGCCCAGTGCCGTGGGGCGGGGATCCGAGCTTGGCGGCCGAGGAAGGTATTCGCTTCTGGGACGTCTCGGATCCGGTCGCGCCTGAGCTGGTGAGTCACTGGCGAACGGGTGCGCACGGTGTGCACCGCAATCACTACGCCGGCGGCCGCTACGTGCATGTCACGGCCAGCCGGAAGGGCTTCGACGGCAACATCTACGTCATTCTCGACCTCCTTGACCGGACGTCCCCTGTCGAGGTGGGCAGCTGGTTCCTGCCCGAGCAGTACACCGCCGCGGGAGGTGTTCCACAGCGCCGGGTGTCGCTGCACGGCCCGCCGTACGTCGTGGGCGACCGCGCCTATCTCGGCTACGGGGCTGCTGGTCTGGTGATCCTGGACATCTCTGACGTGTCCGCCCCCACGTTGGTGGCGCATCTGGAGATGGGGGAGGCCTTCTCCAGCATGATCGCGTTGCACTCGGCCGTTCCTGTGCCCGGCCGAAACCTGGTCGTCGTCAACACCGAGGCCATTGCCGAGATGTCACAGGAGCCCTACAACTTTGCGGGCATCGTCGACGTCCAGGACGAGACAGCGCCCCGACTCGTGTCGCTGATCCCGATCCCGACGCCGGCGCCGGGATCGAGCTATCGGAACTTCAGCCAGCGCGGCGGCCGGTTCGGGCCCCACAACCAGCACCACCCCCAGGACGGCGACGCCCAGCTGTTCCAGTCCGACGACCTGGTCTTCATGACCTGGTTCAACGCTGGTCTGCGGGTCTACGACACCAGCGACCCCTACCTCCCGCGCGAGATCGCCTCCTACCTGCCCGACGATCCGATCGAGCGCCGCGGACTGCTACCGCGCACGGCTCTGGTCACCCAGTCCGAGGACGTGCTGGTGGACGCGCGCGGGGTCATCTTCTTCTCGGACAAGAACCATGGACTGCACGCCGTACGACTCACCGACCAGTGAACAGACACTGGTCCACCCCATAAGGAGAAGGCACATGCCACGCATCAGCTACATCGACCCCCACAGCATCGTTGACCCAGAGCTGGCGGGATACATGGATGACTCCCGACAGTTCGGCACGCCCCGGCTGGAGAGCCAGGCGATCCGTGCGCACGTCCCGGCGGTGCTGCGGTCGTTCAACCAGGCCTGGCAGCACACCTTCCGCGAGGGCGTCCTCGACCACAACATCAAGGAGCTGGCGCGGGTGTTCGTCGCCAAGTCGCTCGACTGCGGCTACTGCGCGGGACAGCGATCCCATCAGGGCGTCGAGGGCGGTCTGACCGAGCGCCAGTTCGACGAGGTGATCGAGTTCCGCGACTCGACGACGCTGGGGGAGCGCGAGAAGGCGGCCCTGCTGCTGGCCGAGGCGATCGCCTGGGAGCCCTCGATGGCCGACGACGAGGTCTGGGAGAAGTTGCACGCCCACTTCACCGAGCCCGAGATCGTGGAGCTGGGCTACTTCATCGGCCTGACGATGGGGCAGCAGAAGTTTCTCAAGACGCTCTCGATCAAGCATGGCGAGCTCGGGACGGACAACACGGCCGGCCTCGCGCCCGAGGTCGCCGAGCAGTTCTCCCGTCCGTAGAGGGGCAGCGTCCCCGCTACGGCAGAGTCATGACATCGGCCGGGTCAAGCCCGAGGTCCGCCAGCACGATGCGTGCGGTGTTCCGGCCGGGGCGGCCAGACACCGAGCCGCCGGGGTGCGACGTCGACCCGGTCAGGTAGAGCCCCGGCACGTCGCAGCGGTACTCAGGCCAGCCGGGGATCACGCTCCCGTCGTCAAGGACGAACTCGCCCCCGTGGCACGAGCCGCCGATGTTGGCCAGGTTGTGCGCCGCGATGGTGGCAGGCGACTCCGGGCGGATCGCGAGGATGTCGTCCGGGTCGAGTCCGTCAACGTGCTGGCGGGCGTAGGCCAGCAGCGCGTCGGTGTAGACCGCCGCATCGTCCTCGGTCCAGGGCTGTCCGTCGAGGAGCTCCGGCGCGACCGTGAGGAACTTGAAGACGCCGCCCGGCGCGCGTGCCGGATCGACGACGGTCGAGGACACCATCAACAACCAGGGTTCTTCGGTCTCGAGCTGGCCGGCATACGCGCTCGCGACCTGGCGGTGCAGGCCCTCGGGAGAGCCGAGTCCCCCCGCGACGGCCGACATCGGGCCGGACGTGGTGCGGTACCGGATGTCGCCCTTCAGGGCGAAGTGCACGGCGAAGACGGAGATGCCGGGCCGCCAGCGCGCGGCGGCCTCGGCCGCCATCGGCGACTCGGTGTCGAGCATGTGTCGCAGCGTGGCGAGATGACTGCCGGCGACGACAGCCCGCGTGCCGCGGAACAGGCGCCCGTCGGTCGTGCGTGCCCCGACGCATCGACCGTCCTCGACGACGAAGGACTCCACCCACGCCGATGACTCGACGACACCTCCGTGGTCGGTGATGTGCGCGACGAGCGCATCGGGCAGTGCGCCGGATCCACCGACGGGCGTCGTCCAGCCAAAGGAGATCCGGCCGGCCATGATCGCGGCCGGCAGGGCGCCGGTGCCAGGTCGTTCGGGCGGTTGGATCGTGGCGAACGCCATCCAGGTCATCGCGTGCCGCACGACGGGGTGCTCGAAGGTCGACATGATGACGTCCCAGGCACTGCGGCCGCGGAGCTCCTCGTAGCGGGCGGCCCACACGTCGTCGGGCAGCGGAACGCCAGCGGAGTAGTGCGCGTGAGCCGTGCGAAGCCCGGCACTCCAGTCGCTCATCATGGCGGTCAGCGCGTCGGCGTCGGCCAGGGAGAATCGGGCGAACTCGGCCGCGGTGGCGGCGAGGTCGGGATGGATCGTGAGCACGTCGCCCCCGTCGAGCGGAAGCACGACGGCCGGATCGGTCACGAGGTACTCCAAGCCGTACCGGGAGACCAGCCCCAGCTCGTCGGCGCGAATCAGCGGGTTCGACTGCAGCACGACGTGAGCGCTGGAGCACGAGTCGTGCTGCCACCCCGGCAGGGTCAGCTCTTCGGTGACGGTGTTCCCACCGACCACGTCACGTCCTTCCAGGACGGTGACCGACAGTCCAGCCTCAGCCAGGTAGGCGGCGCTGATCAAGGCGTTGTGGCCGCCACCGACCACGACGACATCGCTGACCGAGTCGGGGCTGGCCACATCGGGGCTGGCCCAATCAGGGGTGGCCGAATCAGGAGTTCGAGGCATGCGGGTCCTTCCCATGGGGACGTCCTGCCGCTAGTGTATAGACACATGCAATCGTTTGCAAGATCTCTGGAGAGGTATCCGCCCATGGATGAGTACGTCGCTTCCGCCCGAGCCCACTGGGGGCCTCGATTCACGGCCAACGGTGTTCCTGCCGCAGACTTCGAGCGGGTGCTCGACGGGCTCGAGTCCTGGGACGACTGGTGCTCGGCGTGGTCGGCGGCGGCCGAAGTGCACGAGCGTCTGGGCGACGAGGCGCTGCGCGAGGGTCGGCTCCGTTCAGCCGGGTCACACTTCAGCACCGCGTCACTGACCTACCACTTCGCCAAGTTCGTCTACGTCCGAGATCCCGCGCAGATGCGGGCGGCGCACGAGGCGGCGGTGCGCTGTCTCGTCGCTGCGCTGCCGCACCTGGACCCTCCCGGCGAACGCCTCGAGATCCCGTTCGAGGGTTCCTCGATCTTCGGTGTGCTGCGCACGCCTGCCGGTGAAGGACCCCACCCCACAGTGATCCTCGTGCCGGGGCTGGACTCGACCAAGGAGGAGTGTCCGGCGACCGAGCAGGAGTTCCTCGCCCGAGGGCTGGCGACGTTCAGCGTCGACGGGCCGGGGCAGGGGGAGGCCGAGTACGACCTGCCGATACGACCTGACTGGGAGGTGCCGGGCCGGGCCTTCGTGGATGCGCTCGTGGCCCGCGCTGACATCGATGCCGAACGCATCGGCGTCTGGGGGGTCAGCCTGGGTGGCTACTACGCGCCGCGCATCGCCAGCGGGGACGACCGCATCAAGGCGTGCATCTCCTTGTGCGGTCCCTACAGCTTCGGCGAGAACTGGGACGCGCTGCCGGCGCTGACCCGTGAGACGTTCGTGGTGCGTTCCGGATCGGCCGATCAGGAGGAAGGCCGCACCCTGGCGCTCCAGCTGTCGATGGAGGGGCGGACGGCCCAGATCCGCTGTCCCCTGCTCGTCATCGGAGGCAAGAAGGATCGGCTGATTCCCTGGCAGCAGGCCGAACGGTTGCACCGGGAGACGGCCGACGTCAGCGAGTTCCTGCTGCTCGAGGACGGCAACCATGGGTGCGCCAACGTGGTGGCTCAGCATCGCTACCTCGCTGCGGACTGGATGGCTGCGAGATTGGATGCGGGGCGCGACTCCTAGCCGAAGAAGACGATCTTGACGATGGCCGTGAGACCGATCGTCACGATCATGCCGCGCAGCACGGGAGCCGGGAGGCGGCGACCGTATCGTGCGCTGATCGCGGCCCCGATGACCGATCCTCCGGCGATCAGGCCGACGACCTTCCAGTCGATGTAGGAGTTGGCGAACACGATGAAGGTCAGGGCCGCCGTGGCATTGACTCCGGTCGCGAGGACATTCTTGATCCCGGTGATGCGCTGCAGGTTGAGGGACAGGAACAGGCCCATGAGACCCGTCAGGATCACGCCCTGGGCTGCTCCGAAGTAGCCCCCGTAGACGCCGGTTCCGAAGATCCCCAGCCACAGCAGCGGGCTGAGTCGCGTCCGTTCGAGGACGGGTCCTCGTCGACGGGTGCGGCGTTGCACCAACGGCCCGATCAGCACCATCAGGACGCCCAGCCCGATCAGGGCCGGGACGATCGTCTCGAATGATTCTTCCGGGAGGACGAACAACAGTCCGGCGCCGGTGATGGCGCCGAGAATCGATGCGGGCAACAGCATCTTGACCACGTGGCCGTTGCCGCGCAGCTCTCTGCGGTAGCCGTGCACCCCCGTGAGGCCACCGGCGACGACCCCGATGTTGTTGGAGATGTTGGCCACCAGGGGCGGGTAGCCGAGGAACAGCAGGGTCGGGAACGTCACGAGTGCGCCGGAGCCCACGAGCACGTTGATCGCTCCGGCCCACATCCCCGCGGCAAAGATCGCCAGGTCCTGCCCCACGATTCAGGCCCCGTCGATCGCCGCGATGACGTGCGCCGGGGTGAACGGCAAGGTACGGACCCGCACGCCGATCGCCTCGTGGATCGCATTGGCGATGGCCCCGGGCACCGGGCCCTGCGTAGCCTCGCCGGCACCGAGAGACGGCTCGTCAGGCCGGGAGATCAGGTGGACGTCGATGCGCGGGACGTCGCTGAACCGCAGGATCGGGTAGGACTCCCAATCTGTGCTGGTGATCGTCGTCCGGTCGAAGGTCACCTGCTCGAGCAGGCTCCAGCTCGTGGCCTGGATCGCTCCGCCCTCGATCTGGTTGCGGACGCCGTCCTCGTGGACGATGCGCCCGACGTCGACGGCGATCGTGAGGCGCTTGACGCGGACCGACTCCTCGGCCTCGACCTCGGCGACGACGGCGCAGTAGGCGCCGCGGTTCTTGTACCGCGCGTAGGCGATGCCGCGGCCGGCGCCCTCCGGCAGGGTCCCGCCCCAGTCGGCGGCCTCGGCCGCGGTCGTGAGGACGTCACGGGCCCGCGGGTCGGTCAGGTGGTCCAGCCGCAGCTGCAGGGGGTCCTGCTCGGTTGCCACGGCGATCTCGTCCATCAACGATTCGATCGCGAAACCGTTGAGGTGGGCGCCGAGCCCGCGCAATGCCGATGATCTGATCGGCATGGCCAGGAGACGGTGCGTGGTGACGTCGACCCGCGCGATGTCGTACGCGGGATCGGCATTGCGAGCGCTGCCGTGGCCGCGAGCGGCCGGCGGATCGAGCGCTGCGGGCATGGCTTCGACACCGGCTCGATGGGCATCGGCCAGCAGGCCGTGGGCGGGTGCGTACCCCGGGCGTGCGGTGTGACCATTTCCCCAGGTCTCGTAGGACCAGTCGGTGATTCGGCCATCGGGGTCGACGGTGGCGCGGGCCGATCCCACCATGGCCGGTCCGAAGGGTTCCCAGCTCAGCTCGTCGGCGCGACTCCACTGCACCCGGACGTGGTGGCCTGGCACCAGAGTTGCGATCAGGGCAGCGTCGAAGGCCGCATCATCGGCGGAATTGTGGCCGTAGCACCCCGCACCCTCCACGTGCTGCACGACGACCTGCCCGGGATCCAGGTCGAGCGCACGTGCGGTGGCGTCGCGGAGCGCGAAGGCGCCTTGGCTGTGGCTCCACAGGTGCAGCCGCTCGCCGTCGAACTGGGCGATGCCGCAGCTGGGTGCGATCGATCCATGCGCCACGAAGGGCTTGGAGTAGGTGGCGCTGACGGTGCGGTGATCGCCCGCGTGATCCGCGCCATCGGATCGGATGCCTGACGATTCACTGGGCTGCGCCTGCAGCCACGCCGGCACGGCCGCGCGGTCGGGGAGTCCCGTCCCGTCGGTCCACGACGATCCCTGGGCCAGCACGGCCGCTGCCCGCTCGGCGATCCCCTCACGCGTCGAGACGACGGCAAGGAAGTCGACCTCGTGCAGGACGTGTTCGACGCCGTCCATCGCCGCCACCTGCTCGACGGGCGCCTCGACCAGGTGCGCTCCCATGCGTGGCGGCCGCACGACCCGGGCGTGCAGCATCCGGTCGAAGGTCAGGTCGTGGATGAACCGTGGACGCCCGAACACCTTGTCGGGCAGGTCGATGCGAGGCATGGCGGTCGACGCGGACGCGAGGAAGCCTGCCGTGAGGGTGGGATCGCCTGCGTCGACGTCAAGATCGACGTCGGCAGCCAGATCCGCGTAGCCGCACGAGCCCCCGTCCGGAGTGACGAACCGGCCGGCCACCAAGGTGATCGTGTCCTGCGGCAGGCCCGTCCGACGTGCTGCGGCGCGATGGAACAGCTGTCGGGCCTCTGCCGCGACGCGGCGGACCGCAGCTCCCGACATGGTGACCGAGAGACTGCCGGCGGTGAAGCCCTCGTCGGGCGAGGAGTCGGTGTTGGCGGCCACCGGCCGCACGCGACCGGACTCGAGTCCGAGCTCGTGGGTGGCGATCTGGGTCAGCGCCGTGGCGATGCCCTGACCGATCTCCACCTTGCCGACGCGCAGATCGAACGATCCGTCCGGATGGGCGGTGAGCCACGTCGACAGTCGCGGATTGGCGGCGAGGGATGGCGGGAGCGGCGTCGTCACGCGGGGCGCTCCGCCGCCAGGAGGACGGCGTCGACGAAGCGCTGCTGCGTGCCGCACCGGCACAGGTGTCGATCCAGTGCGGCCGCGACCTGCTCTCGAGTCGGGTGGGGGTTGTCGCGCAGCAGCGCCGTGGCCGACATCAGGATTCCGGACACGCAGTAGCCGCACTGTCCGGCTTGCAGCTCCAGGAAGGCTGTCTGCAGTGCGTGTGGGGCCTCGGGGGTGCCGAGGCCCTCAAGTGTCTCGACCTCGGCGGAGCCGATCTGGGCCACCGGGGTGTCGCACGCATAGGTGGCCCGTCCGTCGACCAGAACCGTGCACGAGCCGCACAGCCCCAGGCCGCACCCGAACTTCGGCGACACCAGGCCCAGGTCGTTGCGCAATGCCTCCAGCAGCGACGTGTCCGCCGGGACGGCGACCGTCTCGGAGCGGCCATTGATCCGCAGGGTGTGCGTCTCGGGCATCGTGTGCTGTCCTCCCGAAGGGTGGGCAGACGAGATTCAGCGCCTGCAATCGTTTGTTGAAGTATGTGCTCGGGCTGGAGCATCGTCAAGAGTGAGTCTCAGGTCAGTCGAGGAACAGGATCTTGACCAGGGCGACCACGCCGATGATGACGATCATTGCGCGCAGGATCGCCGGCGGCAGGCGCCGGCCGATGCGGGCCCCGAGGTAGCCACCGATGAACGAGCCGCCCGCGATCAGTCCCACCACGGACCAGTCGATGCGATCCCAGGCGACGACCATGAAGGTCACGGCGGCGACGGCGTTGACGAGCGTCGCCAAGACGTTCTTGATGGCTGTGATCCGCTGGATCCCGGCGCTGAGGACCATGCTCATGAGTCCGACCAGCAAGATGCCCTGAGCGGCGCCGAAGTATCCGCCGTACATGCCGAGGACGAAGATTCCGGCGAAGAACAGCACCTGCACGCTGCGGGTCTGGGTGCCCTCGGCGCGGCCGAGCTCGGCGTTGCGGCGGGCGGCGCGGCGCTGGATCGACGGACCGACGAGCACCATGAGCAGGCTGATCGCGATCAGGACAGGAACGATCGCCTTGAAGGACTCCGCCGGCAGGACGAGCAGCAGGAGCGCCCCGGTCAGTGCCCCGAGGATCGACGCCGGAGCGAGCCGTACGAGCAGGGCGCGGTTGGGCGTCAGCTCGTGCCGGTAGCCGTACACGCCGCTGACGCCGCCGGCGACCATGCCGATGTTGTTGGAGACGTTCGCGGTGATGGGCGGATAGCCGAACAGCAGCAAGGTCGGGAACGTCACGAGCGTGCCGGAGCCGACGATGACGTTGATGCCGCCGGCCCAGATGCCAGCGGTGAAGATGACGACAGCTTCGAGCATGGGTGCTTCCCTATCCCTTGAGGTGGTCGTCGAGGAAGGTGATGATGCCGTCGATCGCCCGGCCCTGCACCTCGTCGACCTCGACGGTGCCATCGGCCCCCAGCACGGGAAAGATGTACCCGTGCAGCGGGTGGTCCCACGAGGTCCAGGTGGCGTCCTTGCCGCTCTCGTCAAGCAGGTCGTGGCTGAGTCGGAAGATGCCCTGCAGGTGGTCGTCATCGCGCCCCATCACCATCACGGGGATGTCGATGGGGGCGATGCGCTCGAGGGCGAGGGGCACGTTGATCCGTGAGCGCACGAAGGCTGGATCACGCATCTGCATCTCCTCGATGTTCCGCAGCTGGGTGTCCGGGTTGACGAAGGCCGAGTCGTCCGGGGTCAGGTCGAGGAACTCGTGATTGGCTGGCTCGCACGCCACGCCGGCCCGGAGGCCGTGGCCCTGGCGTGAGGCCAGCTTGAACAACATCTCGCCTGCGTGGCTGACGCCGACGTGGCCCAGCCGATCGGCGTCGATCTGCCGGTGTTGCGCCACGTGCTTCAGGATCGCGAGCTCGTCCTCGAACTCCAGCGGCGCTCGATTCATCAGATCCATGCCTTGACGCTGGTCGACGACAAGTGGTCCTCCGCGGTGGAAGCCGAGCTCGACCTCGGAGCGGTACCGGCCCCAGGCGCAGGCGTAGCCCGCGTCGAGCAGCCTGTCCATGATGTGGGCGTGCGTGCGCACGCGCTCGCGGAGCCAGGCCAGTCCGCCGCCACCATTGCCGTACGCCAGGAAGACGAACGGAAACTCGCCCTCGCCTTCTGGGATGCGCAGTGCGTAGGGGGTGTAGAGCCCGTCGATGGTCTCCGCGAGGTGGTAGCTGACGGGGCGGTCCGAGCCGGAGACGTCTTCGGTCCACAGCGGGTGGGTCATGTCTTCGGTGGCCTGCTGGGGATGTTCGGAGGGGGCCACCCATCTGTCCTTTCACCGGGATCATGCGCTAGATATGCAAACGGTTGCAGTTTAGCGTCTCAAAGTCCAGTGGCAGGTGGAGCGTCGGGGTGTCGCGAGAGTGCGACGCCCACGTCCGCAGGGTCGACTGGATGCGTGTCGGGGCGTCGAATCCCGCCAAAGTGCTTGACATTGGGTGACCTGAGTCACAAGACTAGGCAGGCCGCAATCGATTGCGGCGCAATCAAGGAGGAAGTATGTCTCACGTCTCGATTAGCCATGGCTTCAAAGCCGTGGTCATGTCAAGCGTCCTGGCACTGGGGCTGGCCGCGTGTGGCGGTAGCACCGGGTCAGGCGACGGCGACGGTAGCGGCGCCATCCGGATCGGGACCTCGCTCCCGCTCACCGGCGAATTCTCACAGCCGGGTGTCGCAGCCGAACAGGGCTACCAGGTCTGGAAGGAGATGGTGAACGAATCCGGCGGCCTCTTGGGTCGGGATGTGGAGCTCGTCATCAAAGATGATGCGTCCAACCAGAACACCATCGTCACGGACTACAACGCGCTGATTGCCCAGGACAAGGTCGATCTCCTGCTCGGAACTTTCTCCTCACTGCTCAACCTCCCTGCCTCAGCAGTGGCTGAGAAGAACCAGATGCTGTTCGTCGAGCCGGCTGGTGGGTCTCCCAGCATGTTCGACCGCGGCTACAAGTACCTGTTCTTCGCCCAGCAGGCGACGGCCGACAAGCAGGGCAAGGTGTTCGCCGAGTACATCGCCGGTCTTCCCGAGGCGGATCGCCCCAAGACTGCGGCGTATCCCACGATCGACGACCCGTTCGCGGCTCCGAACGTCAACGGCATCCGGGAGATCCTCGAGGCTGCGGGCATCGAGACGGTCTACCAGGAGACCTACGCGATCGACACGAAGAACTTCGACACGATCGTCAACGCCATGAAGTCGGCAGACCCGGACCTCGTCGTGCACGGCGCCGTCTTCGAGGACGGCGTCGGGCTGGTCAGGGCGATGCTCAAGGCGGACTTCACCTCCGAGTGGTTGTACCAGACCACAGCCCCGTCGCTGGGTGCTCAGTATGCGGACGCCATCGGTGTGGAGAACACCGAGGGGATCATCTTCGCCGCGAGTTACGCCCCATCGGCCAAGACCCCTGGCAACACTGAGTTCCTAGCCAAGTACGCCGAACTGTACGACGGCGCCCTTCCGCCGGAGGACGCCGCTGACGCGTTCGCCGCGGGTCAGGTGCTTCAAGCTGCGGCCGAGGGCGTCGGCAGCATCGACGACCAGGCCGCCTTGGCCGAATGGCTCCGAGGCAACTCGGTATCCACGATCTTGGGCGACCTAGAGTGGGACAAGCGCGGAGCGCCAACCGGCGACTTCCTGATCGGCCAGTGGCAGGGTGGTCAGGTCGAGTTCGTTCTCCCGGCGGAGTTCGCGTCCTCTGACAAGCCGATCGCTGGCTGGACTCCGGGAAGCGGCAACTAGTATGAATGAGTTCCTCCAGAATCTCCTCCTCGGGTTGCTGCTGGGTGGCGTCTACGCCCTCGCAGCGGGAGGCCTGACCCTGATCTTCGGGGTCATGCGGGTGATCAACATCGCCCACGGTGCCTTCCTGATCTTGGCCGCGTTCATCAGCTACACGCTGTGGGACGTGCTCGGGATCGACCCCTTGCTCGGTGTGCTGATCACGACTCCGATCGTGGGCGCGCTGGGCTGGGTGACCTACAAGGTGCTTGTCGCCCCGATCAGGACTGCGCCCATGGCGTCGACGGTGCTTCTCACCTTCGGCCTGGCACTGGTCCTGGAAGGCGCGATGGGGGAGATCTGGGGGAACAACTCAACATCGATCCGACCGGCGTATGCCGACGAGTCCTTCACTATCTTTGGACTCTTCGTGCCCAAGGCCCAGTTGTACGGCGGCCTGATGGCCATCGTCGTGCTGGCCACGCTCTGGATCATTCTCAACAAGACCTGGCTCGGTCGGGCGATCCGCGCAGCAGCGGTGAACCCCGACTCGGCCGAACTGGTCGGCATCAAGGTGGCTGCGGTGGCCGCGCTCGTCTTCGCGATCGGCATCGCTGCAGCCGGGGCCGGTGGTGCGATCGCCGGGGTGCTGTACCCGTTCGTCCCTGGCGCCCACTACCAGTGGATCGCCCGACTGCTCGCGATCGTCGTCCTGGGCGGCATGGGCAGCCTCAACGGCGCAGTGCTCGGTGCCCTGATGTTCGGGGTCGCCGAGACGATGACGGCCGCCTACGTCTCGCCGTCGTGGGCGACGGCGGTTCCCTACATCGTCGTCTTCGCTGTGCTGGTCGTTCGCCCGCAAGGCCTTCTGGGCACTCGACTTCGTGAGGACACGGTGATGGCATGACATCGACCACTGCCAACGCACCCGCTGCGGGCATGCGCGCGCTGCGAGACGTGCAGCCGATCTGGATCGGTCGCGGAATCGCCGCTGTTGCGGCCGCACTGCTGGTGCTCTTCCCGATCCTGAGTGACGACATCTACTACCAGAACATGATCATCTTGTCGTTGGTGTTCGCCGTGGGCGCTAGTGGACTGAACATCATCACGGGCTTCGCCGGCTACGTCTCGTTGAGCCAAGGTGCGTTCATCGGGCTGGGCGGCTACACGATCGGGATCCTGGCCACGCGCTTCGACTCGATCACGCCGTGGGTCTGGGTACCTGTGGCGGGCGTGGTCGCCGCGCTGGTGGCGCTCGTGCTGGGCTTTGTCTCCCTGCGGTCCAGTGGCCCGGCTTTCGTGATCATCACGGTCTCCTTCCTCTTCCTCGTCCAGGTGATCGCGGTCAACTGGTCCTCGCTCACCAACGGTACGGCGGGGCTTTCCCTGCCGCTGCCGACCTGGGATCGCAGCATCATCAACTGGC